>WASV01003845.1_pt1 | contig 35799 bp, 30 predicted proteins | sample 5698531 | NCBI WGS metagenome assembly WASV01 (sample SAMN11175559, study PRJNA528189) | sponge metagenome | isolation source: marine sponge | host: Myxilla | place: Antarctica: Western Antarctic Peninsula, King George Island | collected 2013-01 | reverse complement strand
CTGGTAGTGCATGGTGCTAAGGATCCCATGGTCCCTTTGTTCCACCCAGAGTACCTTCGAGATCACATTACTGGGAGTCGGCTGGAAGTGTTCGCTGAGGGAAAACACAACCTTCATTTGCGGTATCACAAGGAATTCAATAAAATGGTGGACCAATTCTTGAGCTGATTGGCACAATCACCGTTGACTTTGATGAAACACTCAGCCATTACGCCGAGTGGTCGCTGCTTTCGGTAAGGGAACTGAGAAAGATAAACCGTATTGGGAAGCGGGGTCACATATTGGTCAACGATAAGCTTCGCGTTAATTTTGCCAAGACTCTCCCCGACAAATTTCAAGAAAAAAGGCAGGAATTCCATAAGGCGATTCAGGAAGACTTTTTCAATAATTACGAAATCAGCAAATTGACCATTCGAAGTGTTGAAAAGGGTGAAACCTTGTGGGAGATACGTAACGAGAATTACACCATTCCTCTTTGGCTGTTGAGCAGCTACAACTCTGATAAAGATATTGGGTCGCTTTCCATTGGCGAGCCCATTGTCATTCCTGTCATTATCCCTAAAGATAAAAACGCCTGAGTTTTATTTTTTCCCGGAAAAATAATTTAACGCTGTATCAATGGCCGCTAAATGGGCTTCTACCCGCACATCCATCGAAAAGCTGGTAGCAGTTTCTAATGTCAGGCACATTCTGGTTCCTTTAAAGAACGAATATAAAGCCATGGGCCACCAATCCATGGACTTGAAATCGGTTTCCTGAACGATAATTCCATCTTCCGCAGAGCGACCATCTATTTCACCATTTAGATTTATCGGCATGACGTCCTTCACGGTTCGCAGGATTTTTTCACCCAAATGATCATCCTCTGGATGGATGCCCTTTTGATACAGGTAGTATCCGGGACTCATGAAATCTTCATGAAGCTCAATTGTCAGATCATAAGATTTGTCAAAAATAGATTTTGCAAATGCTACTTCATAAGGCGGGTCATCATGTTTGAATAGGCGATTCAGGTCTTTGCCTTCATGGTTCTCTCTGGATCCATATTCATAGCCATAAGGGTTCAGGCAGGGCAAAAAGGTTAACTCCCACTCATCAGAAAATTTTTCAAACCGGTTGTTTTCAAGAAAAGCACAAATGGCCTCCACACCTCCGGGCTCGTCACCATGAATTCCTGCTGAGATCAATGCCTTACGCCGATTCCCTCCGCCCAGAACAATTTTAACCAGAAAATATTTTTTATCCGGTGTTTCTAAAGAATGGTTTGCGGCAAACCCATTTTCAGCAGACAACTGCTTACCTAGTCTGGTAAAAATTATTTCAATATCATTGAGCGGAGCATTCATGATTTTTTCTAAACGGCCGTTTTTTCAGTAAAACCACATTCCTTTTCAATAACACATTTTTGGCAATCAAAGTTCTTGGCCGTACAGGTGTATCTTCCATGAAGAATGAGATAGCGGTGGGCATTTTTCAACCATTTCTCAGGAGTGACCTCTAAAAGTTTTAACTCGGTCGCCAATACAGTTTTTCCGGAGGCTAATCCCGTTCGGTTTGCAACTCGAAAAACATGAGTGTCTACAGCGATTGTAGGCTTGTCAAATCCCTCATTCAATACAACATTAGCCGTTTTGCGGCCTACGCCTGGCAGATGCTCTAGTTCTTCGCGGGACCCAGGAACCCGTCCATCATGTTTCTCTATGAGAATTTTACAGGTATTTATAATGTTTTTAGATTTAGCTGGGGCCAACCCTATGGGTTTGATAATTTCTGCAAGCCTGGGTTTCCCTAGAGCCAACATTTCGACTGGTGTGGGGCATGAGGAAAAAAGGGCGGGCGTAACTTTATTGACCGTTCTATCTGTCGATTGGGCACTTAAAATGACCGCAATCAGAAGCTCAAAATGATTTTTGAATACCAGTTCTGATTTTGCTTCAGAAAGCTTTCTGGCAAGCTTTTGGTATAGGTGGTTTATATTCGACTTGTTAATTTTCTAACCCTTCAGGGGGACATAGCACATCGGACACCCACCCAATAGGAATCAGTCGGATCAGACATGCCTCGATGACGGGCCGTAACACGCAAATGTTGTTCTTCGCTCATCCATGAATTGCCTCGAATAACCCTAAAACTTTGACGGGTGGGACCCGTGGGGTTTTTAGTTGAGCTATTTTGGTAATAGTTGAGGGAAAACCAGTCCGCCACCCATTCCCAAACCCCTCCAACCATGTCATAGAGCCCCCATGCATTGGGCTTTTTTTTTCCAACACTTGCCGGTTCCCTTGCTGAGTTTCCTGCATACCAAAGATAGTCATCATCGATCTCGTTACCCCATGGGAAACGAGCCTGACTCCCGGCACGAGCAGAATACTCCCACTCTGCCTCCGTGGGGAGTCTTCGACTCACTTTTTGGCAATATTTTTGTGCTTCCTGCCAGTTCATATGTGTAATAGGTTGCTCCGGATTGTGGAAAACAGAACGATTCATTTTCATCACTGCATCCCATTTCTGTTGCGTGACCTCAAATCGGTCCATATAAAATGCATTCAGGCATACCTTATGGGCGGGTTTTTCCCTGGTGTTGTCATCATCATCTTCATATAGATAATTGTCATTGGTACCCATCATGAAACATCCAGCCTGAATTCGGGCCATATCTGAGGGTGGCTCCGCACCAAAAAGGACATGAGGAAAAAAAAACATGGCAAGCAACATAATTGTGGGAGTAGCATTTTTCATCCAATGGATTGTACTGGCTGGAAAAGGTCGGGTCAAGTAATGAGATAAAAAATTCACATCATCAAATTTCAGCCTGACAATAAAGGGTGCACTCGATGAGAGATGACTCTTTAGACCCAGGAAAACGGGAAAATATGGAAATAAAAAGGTGCATGTCGAAATTCTACAACACAGTACAGGAAGAAGAAAAGATGCCTTGGTGAGATTTTCATGGAATCCGCTCGGTAAACTGACAGAAGTAAGTTCAGGATGCCGCCCCATACTCCTGTATGGAAGTAATTGTTAGATCATCCTCCTTGATACATTTCAAAGCACCCATCAGAGCTGATGCTCCCGCCATAGTCGTGCAATAGGGCAAATTCAGGTTCAGCGAGCTTCGCCGGAGAGAAAATGAATCCTTTATCGATTGTTCGCCAAATACTGTATTGATAACAATATGGATTTGTTTTGCCTCAAGGGCTTCTACAATATGTGGGGACCCTTCTTTGACTTTATTGATGGATGATACTTTAACACCATTTTTTTTCAGATAATCAGCAGTGCCGCGTGTCGCGATTAAATGGTAGCCCAATTTCTGAAGTCTTTTGCCAATAGCAACAGTTTTTGGTTTGTCAGAATCCTTAACACTGATCAAAGCAGTCCCCTTCAAAGGGAGTTTAACCCCCGTTGCCAATTGTGATTTCGCAAAAGCCCGACCAAAATTAGTATCAATTCCCATAACCTCGCCGGTGGACTTCATTTCAGGTCCCAGCAAAACATCCACATCCTGAAATTTATTGAATGGAAAGACAGACTCTTTCACAGCGATATGGGGAAAGGAAATTTCCTCCGTAAAACCTAATTCCTGCAAGCTTTTGCCTGCCATAACCTTGGCAGCAATTTTTGCCAAAGGAACCCCGATAGTTTTGCTCACAAAAGGAATTGTACGCGAAGCGCGTGGATTCACTTCAATAATATAAACAGTTTCATCCTTAACCGCGAATTGAATATTTATCAATCCAATAACCTTAAGTTCCCTTGCCAGCGCATAGGTTTGCGTTTTTATTTCATCAATCGTTTTGGAGGAAAGGGAAAATGTAGGCAGGGAACAGGCACTATCGCCAGAGTGTATTCCAGCCTCTTCGATATGTTCCATCACCCCACCAATCACTACATCCTGTCCATCCGAAATGGCATCAACATCTATCTCGATGGCATCTTCCAGAAAGTCGTCAACGAGCACTGGATGCTCGGGAGATGCTTTGACCGCATGTTGCATATAATATTCCAGGCGATCCCGACTATAAACAATTTCCATAGCCCGACCTCCTAATACATAAGAAGGGCGAACGACTACTGGATAGCCAATTTCTTCAGCAATTTCACGGGCTTCCTGATAGGAAACGGCGGTTCCATTTGCAGGTTGACGGAGCCCTAATTTTTCCAAAACTTCTTTAAATAGTTTTCTATTTTCGGCGCGATCAATATCGATGGGATTTGTCCCAATAATAGGCACCCCTGCATTCATCAAATCCAGCGCCAGTTTAAGCGGAGTTTGACCTCCAAGTTGAACAATCACACCATCCGGTTTTTCCACCCTTACGATATTCATAATATCTTCAAAGGTCACAGGTTCAAAATAAAGCCTGTCGGAGGTGTCGTAATCGGTACTCACGGTTTCCGGATTGCAGTTGACCATAATCGTTTCATAACCATCTTCCTTAAGAGCAAAAGACGCATGGACACAGCAATAGTCGAACTCAATCCCCTGTCCAATTCTGTTTGGACCCCCACCAAGAATCATGATTTTTTTTCTTGCAGTCACATGGGCTTCGCATTCATCCTCATAGGTGGAGTATAAATAGGGCGTAAAAGCCTCAAACTCGGCTCCACAGGTGTCCACTCTTTTAAAGACAGGGTAAATCTCTGCCTCAATACGACGATGAAAAATATCCTTTGCATTACAATTTATGAGCCTTGCCAGATATATGTCAGAAAAACCCATTTTCTTTGCGCTTAAAAGGGTTTCATCATCCAAGTTAGAAACTTCATCCAATTGCATTATTTTTTTCTCAAAACTGATGATGCAATCGATATTATCGAGAAACCAGGGATCAATGCCTGTAATCTGGTGGATTTGGGCGATGGAGATTCCTCTTCGCAAAGCGGCGGCAACATGCCAAAGCCTATCGGAAAATGGCAGAATCAGGGCAGCCAGAAGTTTTTCTTTTTGTTGCTCATGGGACAAACCAATCTGGTTCAGGCTGAAACGAAAATTCTCCTCAAAGCCATAGAGCTCTGTTTCTATGGATCGGATAGATTTCTGCAGGGCTTCTTTGAAAGTACGGCCAATGGACATGACCTCACCGACCGATTTCATTTGTGTCGACAAGATCGGTTCAGTTTGAAAAAATTTCTCAAACGTGAAACGTGGAATCTTAACCACACAATAATCCAGGGTCGGTTCAAAAGAAGCAGGAGTGACCCGTGTAATATCATTTTTAATTTCATCCAGAGAATAGCCCACCGCTAATTTTGCCGCGAATTTCGCAATAGGAAAACCGGTAGCCTTGGATGCCAAAGCGGAACTTCTGGATACCCTCGGATTCATCTCGATGACTATCATCTCTCCAGTCTTGGGATCGACGGCAAACTGGATATTGGAGCCCCCCGTCTCAACACCAATTTCACGGATAATGTCGATCGCTGCGTTTCGCATTATTTGATATTCTTTGTCGGTAAGCGTCTGAGCGGGAGCCACTGTTATACTGTCCCCAGTGTGGATGCCCATAGGGTCCAGGTTTTCTATTGAGCAGATTATGACCACGTTGTCTTTTAAATCCCGCATCACTTCTAATTCATACTCTTTCCATCCAATGAGAGATTTTTCGATCAACACCTGAGTGACAGGACTTGCCTTCAGTGCAAACTCAACCAGTGCCTCAAAATCATCCCTGGAGTAGGCGACACTCCCTCCTGTTCCCCCTAATGTGAAAGACGGACGAATGATTGCAGGAAAGCCCGTATCCTCAACAATTTTCCAGGCCTTCTCCAACGATTTGGCATGTCCACTGGGTGGAACTTTCTGCCCGATGCGAAACATGGCTTCTTTGAAAAGATTTCGATCCTCAGCTTTGTTGATAGTGTCAACATTAGCACCAATCAACTCAACATTATATTTTTCCAGAACCCCTCTTTCAGCAAGAGCCAAAGCCACATTCAAGGCAGTTTGACCGCCCATTGTAGGAAGTAAGGCATCCGGCCTGTCACGCTCAATAATTTTTTCAACCACCTCGGGAGTGACCGGTTCTATATAAGTGCGGTCCGCAAATTCAGGATCCGTCATAATAGTGGCAGGATTGCTATTTACCAAAATGATTTCATAACCCTCTTCCTTTAGCGATTTGCAGGCTTGGGTCCCTGAGTAGTCAAATTCACAAGCCTGCCCAATGACAATGGGGCCAGCCCCAATGAGAAGAATTTTTTTTATATCAGTTCGTTTGGGCATTAGTTTTTATAAATATCAGAAATTTTTATTTGCCGGGAGCGTTCCCACTTTAAATTCATATAAGCCAATCGATTTATCAATTCTGAAATCAACCTTCTTCCTTCAAGTTTTATTGTTTCAATTTTCAAATGGTCAATTTTCTTGTCTGTTTCGCGGGTGCTGGTTTCTAATTCTTTGCCTTTTTCTTCCAGAACCAATAATTCCTTTATTAAGCTCTCTCTTGTTGCATCAAAATCCCTGCGCTCGATTTTACTTTTGATTTTTTCAATACATTTAGAATTTTTCAAAGAGACTTTTTGTTTTTTTAATAATCCTTTTTCAAGAGCAGCCAGTTCTTTTTTCCAGGATTTCTGGAGCAAAAATAATTTTTTCACCTCACCTCTTATGTATCGGTGGGTTTTACTGGGGTGAAAGCAGAAGTATCCCGTGAAATACCACTTGCCGTGATTAGGGACAATCCGGCCTTGAAAAATATCATTTTTTCTGAATACCAGTTGTGAATCTTCCTCATCAATTATGTGCTTCTCATCTTTGAACAAATCTAAAACCGTTACCGAGTTGTCGCGAACTTTTTTAACCTCAAAAAGCGCCTGAATGCTATTGGAGATGTCTTTGTGAATTTCCAGACGGTCATGAGTCCATATAGATAGGTTTTCCTCAATTATATTTTCCAGGATGGTGTTATGAGTCCCTGATACATAATTATCGAGCAGATACCATTCCAGAAACAGAGCCATTCGCGTATCGTAAGACTTGTCATCCTCGTAGATTTTCCCAGTCGTCTTCTGGTATTCCTCTTTTGCCTCCATGATTTTTTCAGAAGGAATATGCTGGGCAATAAATTCAAAAAGTTGCTCTAAATTTTCCTTGAGCATCAAACTCCCACTTTCATAAGTTGTGTGAATTGCTGAAAAAGATGGCTGGAGTCATGTGGGCCTGGTGACGCTTCAGGATGATACTGAACGGAAAAAACGGGCCACTCTTTATGACGAATGCCTTCAATCGTTCGATCATTTAAATTGATGGACGTCACTTCTATGGAAGACTCAAGAGAATCAGGGGTCACGGCAAACCCATGATTCTGTGAAGTGATTTCTACTTTCCTCGAGAGGACATCCATTACAGGCTGATTTCCTCCATGATGCCCAAACCGAAGTTTGAATGTTTTTCCATTTAAAGCCAGGTTCAGGATTTGATGTCCCAGACAAATACCAAAAATTGGAACTTTACCCATGAGAAATTTAACATTGTTAATGGCATAGGGAACACCTGCGGGATCTCCCGGCCCATTGGACAAGAATACGCCGTCCGGATTTAAAGCCAGAACTTCTTTGGCCGGAGTGGATGCAGGAACAACACGAACACGGCAACCGGCATCCGCAAGCTTTCTCAAAATATTCCTCTTTATTCCGAAATCGTAGGCAACCACGAAGCTCTTTTTATCCACCGCAGGCTTGAGAGAGGTTTTGCCGCTGCGAATTTCCCATTCTCCTTCTTCCCACTCATAGGCTTCATGACAAGTCACTTCTTTCACCAAGTCCTTGCCCACCAATCCTGACGAGTTCTGCGCTTTACGAACCAGCTTTTTTGGGTCTTGAGGTACTGTGGACAACACTGCCTGTTGAGCCCCTTTTTCACGAATACGCCGGGTCAAGGCACGCGTATCGATTCCTTGAATACCGATGATACCGAATTTTTTCAAGAAATCTCCCAGCGTTTCTCTTGATCTCCAATTACTAGTAATGCCACTCAATTCTTTAATAATGAAACCGGATAGGTGAGGGCGGTCCGACTCAAAGTCCTGAGGGTTGATGCCATAATTGCCAATAAGGGGGTAAGTCATCAGCACCATTTGACCACGATAGGAAGGGTCGGTGATTATTTCCTGATAACCAGACATACTGGTATTGAACACAATTTCTGCGTCAACTTCCCCCTCGGCTCCAAAATGGTCACCTTCAAAAACTTTCCCATCGGCCAGAGCTAAATATGCTTTCTTCATTTTTCAGGCATTCGATCTATGTTCATTCACTATGGGCAGAATACACGGTTTTTCCCGCCACCAGGGTATGAAGGACTTTGCCTCTTACCTTCCATCCCTTGTAAGGAGAATTTTTACTGCGAGACTTAAACTTTGCAGGGTCTATGGTGTACTGGGTATCGGGATTAAAAATAACAATGTCCGCATCTTTTCCAACTCCCAGACTTCCTTTATCTAAATTGAAAACACGGCAAGGCTGTTGGGTGAGAATATCTATCGCTTTTTGCAACGTGATTACTTTTTCATCGACTAATTTAAGCGTCAGGGGGAGGGCGGTCTCCAGACCAACGATTCCAAAACAGGCATTGCTGAACTCTACTTGTTTGTCGGCAAGGTCATGGGGAGCGTGATCTGTAGCAATCATATCTATGGTTCCATCTCTCAAACCTTCCTTAATCATTTCTATATCCTTATCGGTTCTCAGCGGAGGGCTCATTTTTGCGTTGGTGTCATAATTGCGGCAGGCTTCTTCCGTGAGGGTGAAATGATGCGGAGCAACTTCGCAAGTAACAGGGAGACCTTTGGCCTTGGCATGGCGAACCAAGTCCACAGCCCCACCACTGCTTATGTGCGCCACATGAAGTCGCCCACCTGTTTTTTTGAGCAAGCAAATATCGCGAAACACCATGATGTCTTCTGCTTCAACCGGCATTCCTTTCAATCCCAATTCTGTAGAGACAATGCCCTCATTCATGCAACCCCCTTGCGTCAAATCGAGGATTTCACTGTGCTGTATGCAAGGGAGGTCAAACATTCGGCTGTATTCTAATGCCCTCCGCATCAATTCACTATCCATGACAGGTTTTCCATCATCAGAATAACCAATGCATCCGGATTCTTTTAACTCGCCCATATCCGACAAGGCTTCACCTTTTAAACCTCTGGTGATCGCTCCAATGGGAAGAACATTGATCAAACCTATTTTCTTGGCCTGGGAGAGGATCAATTCTGTAACCGAGCGATTGTCGTTGACGGGTGACGTATTGGGCATAACGGCTACGGTGGAAAACCCTCCAGCAGCAGCCGAGAGACTACCGGTTTCAATCGTCTCTTTATATTCATGACCCGGCTCCCTGAAATGCACGTGCATATCACAGAAACCCGGAGCAACCACACAATCTTTTGCGTCTATGACTTGAGCATCTTCTATTTTACTTGCAGGAACTTTTCCCCGAGGCACAACAGCTTTGATTTTTCTGTTGTTGATCAGAATATCAAAGGAACCGTCGATCTGGTTTGCAGGGTCAATGACATGGCCATTTTTAATTAGGGTTTGCATTATTCTCCCCTAGTAATAAATAAAAAAGCGCCATTCTGATAGCAACCCCATTGGTAACCTGATTCAATATTAGGGAGCGGGGCCCCTCCATCACATCCAGGGCAATTTCTATCCCTCTATTGACCGGCCCGGGATGGATTATGAGAATATCATTACGTGCTTTAGCCAGAGTTTCTGAAGTCAGACAGAAATAGTTTGAGTATTCCCGCAGGCTTGACAGGAATCCCTGATTTTGCCGTTCCAACTGGATACGAAGAACCATGACTACATCCACATCCTTAATGGCTTCAGAAAGATTGTGGCTCACCTCCACACCTAGATGCTCCAGACCAATAGGAATAAGTGGTGGAGGGCCAACAACGCGGACTTTCATACCCATGGTTTGCATAGCCTTAATATTGGAACGGGCCACTCGGCTATGATTGATGTCGCCAACAATCGCAACTTTGAGGCCTTCTAAATCTCCCCTATGAGAGCGGATTGTCAAAAGGTCCAGCAATGCCTGGCTGGGATGTTCATGCGACCCATCGCCGGCGTTGATGACAGGGCTGTTCACAAACTGTGACAACAGTGCAGGAGCACCTGAACAATGATGCCGAACCACCAGTATATCCGGATTCATCGCTTCCAGATTTCGAGCCGTGTCAATCAAGCTTTCCCCTTTTATGGTACTGCTCGTAGAGCCGGATATATTTATCACATCAGCACTCAAACGCTTTCCGGCAATCTCGAATGAAGTTCTGGTTCTAGTACTGGGCTCAAAAAATAGGTTGATGATGGTTTTGCCTCTAAGGGTGGGAACTTTTTTTATGGGACGAGTAGATATTTCTTTAAAAGATTCTGCGGTATCCAGAATTTGCTGGATATCCTGCTTCGTCAATTCTTTCGTGCTCAATATGCTTTTAGTTGAAAGAAGCATCAGTTGGACTGCTCCTGAATAATCACCTTGTCTTCACCATCTTCCTCATTAAATAGAACCTGAACGTGTTTCGATTTGGCTGTGGGAATATTTTTGCCTACATAATCTGGCCTGATCGGCAATTCCCGGTGGCCCCGGTCTATCAACACGGCTAATTGGACGGAAGAGGGACGCCCAAAATCCATGAGGGCATCAATAGCTGCACGAATGGTTCTTCCGGTAAACAAAACATCATCACAGAGAATGATGTGCTTGTCTTCCAGAGCAAAAGAAATGTCAGTTTTTTTCAATTCCGGTTTTTGAATTCCTGCTGCCAGATCGTCCCGGTAAAGCGTGATGTCCAGAACCCCATGGTCAACCGTTACATTCTCTATTTCCTCTATTTTCTCCTTCAACCTCTGGGACAGGACAACACCACGGGTTCGAATTCCCACCAAGGCTATATTCCCGGCACCACGATTGCGTTCCAGAATTTCGTGGGATATGCGACTGACTGCGCGGAAAATATCTTTTGTATTTAAAAGTGTTGAACTCATAGAAAACAGGCAAAAAAAAACCTCCCAAAGGCTAAATAAAGCCAAAGCGGGAGGTAACTAATATATTTTTTAAGACAAACATCGCTTTTTCCCTTGATAGCCTCACAGGACTATCTTAAAGAGTGTAATAAGCAAACTATAATGAATTCGGAGTAGTAAGTCAAGCTGGTTTTCTTTCAGAAGTGGATGCGCTTCTGGACTTCAGCCTTTTGGAAAAGTGTTGTCAGGGATTTACAATTCCAGTACGGGTCGTCCTTCTTATCGGTTGGTTCTGCTATTCAAAACCTTTTTGTTGCAACAATGGTACAACCTGAAAAACGGTCTCTTAACTAGTCATGAACCTAAAAAAACTTAGAGTAGCGTACTGGAGATTTATCGACCGTCCACATTCAGGTCATATTTCACACAACTCCATCAACGTGGCCGTTCCGGGAAGGTAGGAAGCCATGTCCCTCTTGGCTTTTCCTTTTAAAAACCCATGAAGGAACTCCAGGGAAGCCCCTCCGCCAGTGGACACAAAGAAATTACTGGAAAAATAATTCCACAGTTGATAAGAATCATTTTCAAGAAAGTCGATGGATATCTGCTTTCGATTGATGGTCGAGGGAAAATGTTTTTCAATCTGGATCTTGATTATTTTTTTTAATTCGGTGACTCCTGTTTTGTTCAAGATCGCGGCGGAATCTCCCCCGCCAATAACTACGGACAATTTGGGGTTGCTCAGGGACATCTGAAAAAGCAATTTGGCTAATTCCAGAGAACCTTCTGCGTAATAGCTGCATGCAGGATGATCGTAGGCTCCCAGAGGCCCGTTCCAGAAAACATTTTTAATATCTTTAAAAAGATTTTCAAATTGGTTGATGGTTTTTTCGCCTAAATCGAGTTGGAGCTCTTTAGAAAAGTCGGGGGTTGTTTTATTTTCAAAAATAGTGCTCTGATAATCCGTGACAACTTTGTAATCTTCAGGAAGGAGTAAATTGACCTTGTTGATTTCAGCAAGTTCAATGATTTCTTCGGCCATGTTGATTTCTTTCAGGATATCTTCGTTTTCGGCTTCCTTTTGGCTTAGCAGTTTTGAGGGCAATGTGTCTTTCTGAAAAGGTTGTAGCAATTCCTTTTGCTGTTGTGCCAAGAGGAAAGCATTGGCCATTTTGCCTCCGATTAAAATACTTTTGACTCCGGTAGCGACAAATTGTTTTAAAATCTCAATTTTGTCAGATATTTTTGCCCCACCTGCTACAACCAGAGTTTTTTTAGGTTGGGACAGTATTCTGCCAGCGAATTTTCCAATACGGTTGATTTCTTCATAGAGAAGAACGCCGGCAACCACCAGTTTTCCCTTTTGCCGCATCAGTTGAGGCAAAAGTTTGATGCTTTTTGTAACGCGATGACTGCAACCGAACGCGCAATTCACATAGACATCAGCAATATCTGCCAATTTGGCAATGATTTCGGTGCGGTACAGGTCTGTGTTTTTTGGATCTAAAAGATAACGTAGATTGGGAAGAAATTTGATTCCCCCTGGCGGCAGACGTTTATGGGCAATGATTTCCAGAGAATGCTGCATGTGCGAATCAATTGTTTCAGGGGGGAAGATGGTGTAGGTGTCCCCATAAATTCTTCGAATTAAAGTATCGAAGTGAGATGAAACAAACTGGATATTAAAGATGCCATCCCAGCCGGAATGATCTTTCGTTTTATGAGGCCGACCAAGGTGTGAACCGATGATGATTCGGCAGTCTCCTTCTGTCAATTCATGGATCTTTCTGAATGTGAGATCCAGAAAACGCCGGATTCGGGTATCGTCTGCAACTCGATATAATCCTTTTGCGGTGGACCGCAGAGGAACGTTAAAATCGCACCGGATAAAAATAGTCTTACCCCTCAAATGAGCAGGTTTCAACTTGCCTAGCTGGGTCATTCCTATCGCATTATTGGAGCTTGAGCCGACCATGCTGGTGTCCTGTTTTAGTGGAGCGTGAAAAATCGGTTGTTTTTGCCGTTAAACATGTCAATCCTGCCATATTGTTTTTATCGAGATAATTCCCTTAATTCAACAAGAATATTTTCATTCTTTCGGATAATCATGGTATGATTAAACTGGATATGAAAGTCTTGAATTGAAAAATGATAATTTTTGCTGGAATCAACCAGCTTTAGCCATAAGCGAGTTTCGATTGTTCCCCTTTGTAAAGGAGTTTATGCCAACAAAAAATTTATGGTTTTTATCGAAATTTAAGAAGAGTTTAAATAACATTTTTATAGACTTTCCGACAGGAAAAACCAACCCTGAAATACAGAATTTTTCATTCCTCACCAAGACCGATAACCTGTGATCCCGACCGGCAAAAAGCAATACTTGTGTTTAATTATTTAAATTATAAAGGTTAATTTCTTATATATCAACCTTTTGAATGCTTGCCCGGTCTTGAAACCTACCGTTGGTTGTACCTGCCAAATAAAGTCAGGAAGAATTTATGATAAGAAAAACTAAAACTGCAAAAAAAGTAATGCTGATCAATGCCCAGCATCCTGAAGAATGCCGGGTCGTTATTCTGGAGAATAATGTCATCGGTGACTATATCGTTGAGCATTCCTCCCGGGAGCAAATTAAAGGGAATATTTATTCAGCAGTGATCAACAGGGTCGAACCTTCCATTGAAGCGGCTTTTGTCGATTTTGGTGGCAAGAAATACGGTTTTTTGCCCTTCAAGGATGTCTTGAAAGAATCCTACGTTTATACTGGCGAAAAAAAGGCGAAAGTTCGGATTCAGGATGTTCTAATCCGTGGTCAGCGCATTATGGTTCAGGTTGTGAAAGAGAGCAGGGAGACTAAAGGTCCCTCGCTGACCAATGCGATAAGTTTGGCTGGCAGGTTTTTGGTTTTGATGCAGGGACAGGGAAGTGCGGTATCTCGCAAAATTGAGGATGAAAGCGAAAGGAAAAAACTCAAGGATATCGTTGCCGGTTTGGAATTGCCGAAGCACTTGGGAGTGATCATTCGTACTGCCGGTGTAGGACAGACCAAGGTCGAATTGCAGAAAGATTTGCAGATGTTGCTGAAAATCTGGAACGAAGTTGAAGACGCTCCGAAAGATAAGTCTGTATCGGGTCCGTTTTTACTTTATCAGGAGCCGGATTTGGTGGTCAGGACGGTTCGGGACCATTTTAGCAGTGATACCTCCCAGATCATCGTGGATAACACGGATTCTTATAAAGCTTTAAAGGATTTTATAAAGCTGGTCATGCCCCGCAGCCGAGACATGGTTAAGCTCTACAAGGAAACGAAGCCTCTTTTCTCTGAGTACAATGTTGAGGAACAGATTGAATCGATTTACCATCGCACGGTTTTATTGCCTTCTGGTGGTTCCATTGTGATCGATATTGGAGAGGCGATGGTTTCTATCGACGTCAATTCCGGTAAAACCAAGGGCGGCCTGGATCTGGAAGAAACAGCGGTGACGACGAATCTTGAAGCGGCCAAGGAAGTTGTTCGACAACTCAGGTTGAGGGATCTGGGAGGGCTGATTGTCATTGATTTTATCGATATGTACCAGAAAAAAAACAAGGCTGCTGTTGAAAAACTGATGAAGCAAGAGTGCAAAGGGGATAAGGCAAGAATCAACCTTGGCAGAATTTCCAAGTTTGGTTTACTCGAAATGTCCCGGCAACGGATTTCCCCTCCTGTCAAGGAAGGGGTTTTTGCGCAATGCGGCAATTGTGCGGGGTCGGGGTTGGTGCGTTCAGTGGACTCTGTAATCCTGAATGTTCTACGAAAAATTCATGAGATCATTGCAGTAGGAAAAGTGAAGGTCCTTACTCTGGAAGTATCCCCGGAAATCTCCAATTATATCTTGAATCATAAAGTCAACGTTCTGGAAGATTTAAAAGCGAAACATTTGGTTACTTTCCGATTTCAGATCAAAGATGGTTTGGGTTATGAAGATTTTAAATATACAGTGTCCGAAGTCTGGGAGACCGAGATCGTTCAGGATAAAAAATCTACCGAAAAACCTGTCGAGTCTCCCGAACCCAGCGAAACGGCTAGACCCGCTGCTCAAGTTGAAGGCGGACCAGAGAAGTCAGAAAAGAAGGAGGCCGCAGATGCCAAGCCCAACACGACAAGAAAACATGTTAATCGAAGACCTTCCACTCGGCGGGGGGGATCTCATAGGGGAAGACGTCGGCGCCCCTACGCAGGGGAAAAGACCGAGGAAGGAGCATCGGCCAGTGATGCTAGTTCGGAACCAAAGAATGAGGCCAACTCGGGAAACAATGATTTTTCAAAAAGTGATATTCCCGGCGACATCAAATCGCCAATGCCTCCATTGCCGAGACCTTTTGTGAGAGAAAGTCCGGAGCCCCAGGCATCTGATGGACCGACTTCTCCAACAGATGTGGCAGCGGACTGAATCCTTCTCAGGCAGATTTTGCGCAACGAAAACCGGTGTCCCAGAATCTCATTTCAGGGGGCGAAATATTCCGGTAGGGAAGCATTGTGAATTCTTTCATAAAGCCGTGTTCGCGTTTATGAATAGAGCCTCCACGGGTGACCTTGAACTTTTTCCCGTAATTTTTATCATGGTGCCTGGTGTTGGGGTAGGGTTGGTACCAGCTTGAAGTCCATTCCGAGACATTGCCATTCATTCCCCAAATACGATAACTGCTGACATCTCCCTCAAGGGAATTTACAGGCAGGACTTGTTTGCCGAAATTAGCGGTGCCCTTTTCGAAATCGTTGCCCCATACGAAAAGTCGATTGTCGCTACCGCGAGCCGCCTTTTCCCATTCGTATTCTGTCGGCAGGCGTTTGCCAATCCAATGACAATAGGCTTTGGCCTCATGTCCGCTGATTGCTCGGATGGGTAAATTCGTTTGCCGGGTTGGATATTTGGCCTGAGGCTTAAACTTCATAAACTTTTCATAGGTCACTTCAAATTGATCTATATAGAAGGCCTTTAAAAAATACTGTTGCTCGGGTTGGGCGTTGAGGGAGGCCGTTTTGTCCGACATGAACTGCAGGAGATTGCTTTGAGGATTAAGCCCCAGAGTGAAGTTGCCTTCGGGTATAAGAATCATCCTGGCACGTTTCTCACTCTCGCAAGAAACAAGAAATATTAAAGTAAGTAAAATGGGGAATAATTTATTCAATTATTTTTTCTAGGGATTGGATATTCTTTGCAAGGCGGGTGTCGGGGAATATTTTAGAACCGGGTTCAGCTAAAATATATTCAATCGTGAGGCAGGCTGCTTGTTCCCGGGTGCACATCATGGAACGGCATTCTTGATCTTCTTGGTCGCAGTAGTAGTTCAGGATCCTCATTTTCATGAAGATGCCATTGTTTAGTTTTAGCGCATAAACGTTCCTCCTGGATTCGATGTTGTGGGTTCTTGTGCGGTAATTGTACCAGCCGGCCAATTCCTTGTTGATTAAATTACCGAGTGACCGGTGGTCTTGCACATAGCCAGTGTCAGGTGCGGTTTTAACATCGTCAAAGTTGATGAGGCCGAGGTTGATGACTCCGGTTTTCCCCAACGGATTGGTTTTTCCACCATTGGAGATGATTTTTGTCCGGCTGAACCCTAAGTCCCAATCAACCTTACTCAATTTATTTGTTTCCGCTTCGGCTTCAGAAATTTTCAGGGTTTTCCCAGAGCTGAACTCCACTAACACCCAATTGTTTCTTTCTTTGGCATTAACCTTAATAATGGGATTGTTAGTGCTGATTTTTTTGATCTTTTTCGGAGGAAGTGGAACAGTTTCAAAGTCTTCTATATTCTCCTCCATATAATTCAGAGTGATGTGAAACAAGAGGGTCGCTCCGAGGAGCATTAAGAATATACGTGGTGTAGGGTTCATAGACCTATTTTAACATAGCCTCTTACTGGCATTTTCGGTTAAACCTGGAAAGCCAAGGCATATTATCGATTATTAATTGTCTGTCAGAATACTACAGTTATTTATAATAAATACAACAGCTTGTGTAAATCTTTGCTTTCACTGTTTTTTCTTTAATGTATAATTACTTGCAGGATTATGGGCGCAAAAAGGCGAAAAATGGGTGACGAGAGACATTCAGGTTTTAAAAAAGCGCAAATCGAGAATTTTTTAAAGGTAGAATTTAAAAAAAAATTCAAAGGTAGTGCTAAAATTTCCCTTCGAAAAAGACAGAAATTTATAGAGGAGGTGACCCTGAAAACTGCCAAGCGGTTTGGCAAAGATGTCTTGGTGCTGATTGACTTCTCGAAAAATGGTTTTTGTGCTGTAGTTTCCCCTGCCCAAACAGAATCGACCGAAAAGGGAAAACTGATTATATCCTTTTCTCATCCCCATGTATTTTATACCTCGCATTGCGTCGATCGTTTCAGTGAAAGAACGCAATCCCATGAGAATTGTGTTATCACGCTGGATGCATTTTTCAATAAGGCACTATCTACTTATGGGGAAAATGATGGGTTTCTGACTTGTCCTGATGGGGTTTTTGCATATGATTTAATTGAAGAACGCCTGATTGTAAAAACCTATATTAATTTAGACCTTTTGTCTGACGACCAGATAAAGCAGTTTTATGGTTCTGGCATGATTTCAATGCTTCCCAGGGAATACGCTGCAGAGGATATCTTTGGCTCGGATTTTATTCTTGAGGGTGAACACGATGAGTTTTTAGGCAAACCTGATAATGAGAGCCTTTAGACCGGTGTCGCATTTCTTATTTCTTCCTATTTTTACACCTGAAATATCCACCTCAATTTTATTTATAGAATGATCCAGTTATTCAATGTTGTTAAAAAATATGGCAGCGGTAGTCCAGCACTGGATGATATCTCTTTCAGAATTGAAAAGGGAGAGTTCGTATTTTTAACGGGTCCGAGTGGAGCTGGAAAAACGACCATTCTGAAAATTCTCTTCGGATGGGAGTATTTTGAGGAGGGTCGGGTTTTGGTGCAGGGAATCAACGTTGGGAAGCTGAATGCGGGGAATATGCATATTCTAAGGCGGTCCATCGGGGTGATTTTTCAAGATTATAAGCTTCTGGCCAATAAAACAGCCTTTGAAAATGTTGCGTTTGCCCAGGAAGTCACGAACCGTAATCGAAAAACAATTAAATTTAAAACATGGGAGGCTCTAAAGAGTGTAGGGCTGACTTCCAAAAAGGATTCCTTTCCTCCCCAGCTTTCAGGAGGAGAGCAACAACGCGTGGCCATTGCCCGGGCGATGGTGAATGCCCCCCCAATCATTTTAGCCGATGAACCCACCGGTAATCTGGATCCGGAAATTTCTCTTGAGATTTTAAAGATTTTTGAAGAGTTGAACCGCAATGGAGTGACCATTGTATTTGCAACGCACAGTCAGGATATTTTGAAATTTGGAAATCATCGAGTTGTTGCTTTCAATCGTGGGAAAGTTATCTCATCGTGAACTCAATAATCCAGGCGTTGTTAATTGGTTTTTGGGCAACGATTGCGAATGTTCGTGCGAATGTGCAAACCTTCCTGATTTCCGTTATGACCATTGCTATTTCGATAGGGATTTTGGGGCTTTTTCTTATTATATTTTTTAACTTGAATGGATTTTTGGCGAGCTGGAATCAGCATGTTCAATTAATCGTTTACTTGCAGGACGATATATCACGCGCCCAAAAAGGGAATCTGGAAAACCTGTTTAAAACCAATTCAAGGGTTCAATCGACGGAAGAAGTTACCAAAGATCAGGCTTGGCAGGAATTCAGGCTCAGCCAAGCGGAGAAATCAGGTTTGGAACTTGACCTGGGTTTCAATCCGCTACCCGGTTCTTACAGAGTGCGTTTTAAGATGTCTGATAACCGCCTGTTGCATATCAGCAAATTTGCGGAAAAAATCCAGAGTAAGCCAGGTGTTGAATCCGTGGAATATGGCAAAATCTGGATCAGCCGTTTTGAAAAGTTTATAGTTTTCTGCCGCGTTTTTCTGATCGCGACAGGAGCTTTGCTAAGTTTTGGGTTGATACTGATTATTTCTAACACCATTCGACTTTCCATTTACTCCCGGCAGGATGAGATTGAATTGATGTTGTTAATCGGAGCGACTCCTCAGTTTGTCAAAATCCCTTTTTTGCTGGAAGGAATATTGCAAGGCTTGTCAGGGTCTTTGCTTTCCTTGGGGTTGATGGGGATTATTTATTATTACTTAAAGAACGAATTTCCAACTTCTATAGAGTCCATTGCGATGGGAGCGGACTTTCAGTTTATCCCTGAGCCATTTCTGTTAATTCTTGTTGGATCGAGCGTGTTGATTGGATTGGTTGCCGGCTATATCTCGACCTATCAATATATGCAGGTTTTAAATAGAAGATGAAGTATAGAGCCATATTTTTAGCGGGTTTTGTTTTAGCGGGTTTGCTTTTTGCATCAACCGGGGGGGCCGCGAAAAAAAGTGCCAAGGAGATTAATGCGCTATTGCAGGATGAGCAGAAAGAATTAAGCCTTTTAAAGAAAAAAATAACCAGTCAGAACAAACTGATTTCTTCAGCGGGGAAAAAAGAAGGGCAATTGCTAAGCAAACTAAGAAAGGTTGACAATCAAATAAAGTTGAAGGAGAGGGAACTCAAGGTTTACCAGTGGAATTTTCTGATTAACAAAAAGAAACTTATTAAGCTTGAAGCAAGTCTTCGGACCAATAAGCAGAAGTTAAGGGCCCAAAAGCTGTTATTGGGAAAACGTTTTCGGCAGATTTATAAAGAAGGCCCTGTTTTTCCTCTTAAGGTGGCCTTTGCATCGGAAAATGCGAGCGACTTTTTGCAACGCCTCAAATATATGGAATTGATCGCCCGACATGATGCAAACCTGATGGCCGACTCTATGAATCAGTTTGAGGGCATGAAAACCGAAAAAAAATCTCTTCTGTCTGTCAGGGCGAAGCTGATGCGGTTGGAGAAAGATGCTTTGGGCAAGCGGGAAGAGTTTGAAAATGCCAGGAAGGATAAAAAGAGATTTTTAAAGAAGGTTAAGAAAAAGAAACGATTTGGAATCCAAACCCGAAAAGAGCTTCAAAAGGCCTCTAATAATTTAAATAACCTGATTACAAAACTATTGTCGAAGCTGGTATCCGGTGAAGGCATTGATATTGTGGATAAAAGGGGCAGGTTGACTCTGCCTGTGAAGGGCAAAATTCTCAACAAATTTGGCAGGCAGAAAGATAGGCAGTATGGTTCGTTCATTGTGCATAATGGCATTAACATTAAAACCCCAACCGGTACACCAGTGCGCTCGGTTTTCAACGGTAAAGTTCTTTATACCGGAGAACTTGAGGGTTATGGAAATCTGGTGATTATTGGGCATGGAAAGGATTATCATTCTCTTTATGGCCACTTGGACCGCATTGATGTCAAACCGAACCAAGTGATTCAGACCGGAGATATTGTCGGTCGTAGTGGGGATACGGGGTCGTTGGTTGGGCAAACCCTTTATTTGGAAATGCGTAAAAAAGGAAAACCTGTTGAGCCCGTCAGTTGGTTCAAGACGGCTCGTAGGAAATAGTGGATCATAACGCTAAAATACGATTAGGTTATGAGTGCGTAGTACCTATAATTGATATATAATTCCAATTTTATATCTTAGGGAGATAACACTTTGAATTTGTCACTGGTGGGTCAAGGAATAAAGGCTGGGTTCGCACGGTTTCTGGTTATCGTTATATTGGGGATGTTCCCCGCACAGACTCTTTATGCGGAGGAGAATGTCGAAGAACCCAAACCGGATACTTATAACAAGCTCAAGGTGTTTTCTGAGATACTTTCCCTGATTGAATCCAATTATGTTGAACCAGTGGAAAGTGCCACTATGATCGAGGGAGCTATCAAGGGAATGGCTAAGTCCCTTGATCCTCACACTAGCTATTTGCCTCCAGCGTCCTATAAAGCAATGCAGGTGGAGACTACCGGAAAATTCGGTGGACTGGGCATTGAGATCAGTATTCGCGATGGTGTGCTAACAGTTGTTTCTCCGATTGAAGGAACTCCGGCTTTTAAAGTGGGCATTAAATCGGGCGATAAAATTATAAAAATCGAAGACGAATCAAGCCTTGATATGACCCTTCAGGACGCAGTCTCCCGACTTAGGGGTGAAACTGGATCACCTGTGACCATCACGATTTTCAGGGAATCCTTCAAGGCTCCAAAAGAATTCACCATTGTCAGGGATATTATTAAAGTCCGGAGTGTTGTTAAAAAACTTTATAAGAAGGACATTGGTTATATCAAAATCCGCAGTTTTTCAAAAAATACCAGTGCGGATCTAGATAAAGCCCTCGCTGATCTCGGCAAAGAGGATATCAGCAAATTGATCCTTGATCTCAGGAACAATCCTGGAGGGCTGTTGAACCAGGCTGTTGAAGTGACGGATCGATTTTTGAACAGTGAAAACCTGATTGTCTATACTAAAGGACGCTCGGACGAACAAAATATGCGTTTCACGAGCCATGATAAGGTAGCGGGTGTTACTTATCCCCTGATCATTATGGTTAATGGCGGAAGCGCAAGTGCCTCGGAAATTGTGGCGGGTGCTTTGCAGGATTTAAACCGGGCCGTTATTCTGGGCACGCAAACTTTTGGCAAAGGATCCGTTCAAACCATCATACCGCTAAGCGATGGGTCTGCCTTGCGATTAACGACAGCCCGTTACTACACTCCCAGTGGCAGGGTGATTCAGGAAAATGGCATTGAGCCTGATATCATTGTTGAAAGAACACCTGTCGAGGATTTAGAAGAAGAGGATGAAGAGAAAACGAAACCGAAAGAAAAAACCCGACTTCGAAAATTTTTGCGTGAAAAGGATTTAAAGAAACATTTGAAGGGTAAGAGCAGTATTGGTGATGTCGAAGAAGAAAGCGAAGCAGAAAGTGTTGACAAGGATGAAGAAACTGCCTCTCTCCATGAAGACTTGCTAAAGGACAATCAGCTTGAACGGGCCGTTTCCCTGCTTTCGGGCTGGGAGGTCATGAAGAAGATGTTTAAAAATTTACAGGTCCCCACTCCGGACCCTGATAGCCGAATCAGCATGAAATAACATTTGTTTCTTCCTCTGATTATTGGCAATTACATTTAAAGATTCTCAGCCTACCCATGCTTGTTCTTGGTCTAGAAACTTCCTGCGATGAAACTGCCGCTGCAGTCTTGAAAGACGGCGACACCCTTTTATCTAATATCATTAATGACCAGATTGGCGTTCACTCTCCATACGGAGGAATCGTCCCTGAGTTGGCGGGGCGGTCGCATAATGAACGGGTACACAGGGTTATTAAGGAAGCCATGGCCGAGGCTGGAGTGCGACTAAGAGATATCGACCTCATCGCCGCCACGATGGGGCCTGGGCTGATCGGCTCATTGCTGGTAGGTTTGAACACTGCTAAAGGACTTTCATATGGTCTGAAAATTCCTATGATCGGGGTGAACCATTTGGAAGGCCATCTTTTGTCCATCTTTTTACAGAAAAAAATACAGTTTCCTTTCATTGCGCTGATTGTTTCCGGTGGACATACCGACCTGTACAGGGTTTCTGGTTTTGGGCGATATAAACTGTTAGGGAGAACTCGTGATGATGCGGCGGGTGAGTCTTTTGATAAAGTAGGGAAAATGCTTGGACTTCCGTATCCTGGGGGACCGGCCATTGAAAAGTTGGCGCGGAATGGAAATGGAAAGGCCCATAAATTTCCACGAGCCTGTCTTGAAAAAGGTTCTCTGGATTTTAGTTTCAGCGGCTTGAAAACATCGGTCCGAACTTTTTTAAACCAAAGAGAGAAGGACAACCGATTAACCCTAACCGATGAAGATATTGCAGCGGGCTTTCAGGATGCGGTTCTTGATGTCCTGGTGGATAAACTTATCAGCGCTTGCAAGAAAGAGAATCTATCGCGTATCGTCGTGACTGGTGGAGTGGCCGCAAATGGTGCCTTACGTGTGGCGGTAGGAAAGGCGGCTCAAGCTTATGGCTTTGAAGCTTCTTTTCCAGACCCAATATTTTGTACCGATAATGCTGCGATGATTGCTTGTGCCGGTCATTACAAGTTTGCCCGGAACCAAAGTTCGTCGACTGATTTTATGAGGTTGGATGCAAAAGCCAGTCTTTCGATAGAATAGGCAATCGTCATAAAGGAAATAACATGCGGGCTCTGGTTACAGGCGGAGGCGGATTTCTTGGGAGCGGTATTGCCCAATCTCTTCACCAAAAAAAAAATGACGTTAAAGTTGTGGGCCGGCGTCACTATTCTCATCTTCCCAAAGACATCAAGTTATACCAGGGCGATATTAGGGATATTGATTTACTTTGCAAGATATTTTCGGGCGTGGAGGTTGTATTCCACACTGCGGCTTTTCCCGGTATTTGGGGCAGGGCAGAGGACTTTTACAGCATCAATGTTGATGGAACCCGCAATGTGATCAAAGCCTGTCTGCTTAACGGGGTGCAAAAGCTGGTGTTCACTAGTTCTCCAAGTGTCATTTATGGAGACTCAAGTCTTGAAGGAGTGGATGAAACGGCTCCCTATCCAGAGAATTATTTGTGTGAGTATTCCCGCACCAAGGCAATTGCTGAAAAACTTGTGACAGAAGCGAATGGTAGGGATTTGGCCACGGTATCCATCCGGCCGCATCTTATCTGGGGGCCTGGAGATCCACATTTGGTTCCTAGAATTTTAGCAAAAGCCGATAAGGGCCGATTGGTGCGAGTGGGGCAGGGAGAAAACAAAGTTGATATCATTTATATCGATAATGCCGTATCTGCGCATCTTAAAGCTTGCGATGCGCTGGGGGTAGGAAAACCTCCCGCTGGTAAAGTTTATTTTGTCAGCGATGGTGAACCGGTGAACTTGTGGAACTGGATCAATGAACTGCTAAAAAAAACAGGCAGGCTTCCTGCAACTCGGAGTATCTCCCACCAAACAGCATCAAAGCTGGGTTATTTGTTGGAGAGAATATACAATTTCTGGAGGATTAAAAAAGAACCTCCGATGACCCGGTTTCTGGCATACCAGTTGGCGACCTCTCATTACTTTAATATTGCCCGTGCTAAAAATGATTTTGGATATGCACCGGTGGTGGGTCCTGAGGAAGGAATGAGCCGACTCATTCAGTCTCTTTCGGCTCCCCAAGAATGTTGATGCGGTGAGCCATGCAGCCAGCTCCGAATCCGTTGTCGATATTAACGACGGCTATTCCCGTAGCGCAACTGTTTAGCATGGTGAGAAGGGCAGAAATACCACCAAAAGACGTTCCATAACCGATACTGGTGGGTACTGCTATGATAGGTTTGTCCACAAGGCCACCGACCACACTTGCCAGCGCCCCTTCCATCCCTGCGACGACAACGACTACCCTCGCTTTCCTGATCTGCTCAAGGTTATTGAAGAGACGATGAATTCCTGCTACTCCCACATCAAAAAGTGTTTCTGTATCGCTTCCCAGTATTCGAGCTGTGACCGAAGCTTCTTCAGCGATGGGGATGTCTGCGGTCCCAGCGGTGATGATGGTTATCAAGCCGTTTTTTTTCTTGGACTTGATTTTTTCAATAACCAGAGTCTGTGCTGTTTCATTGTATTCAGAAATTTTAGGCAGAAAAGATTTTAATTTGCGAAAGGTTTCTTTGGGCAACTTGGTCGCCAGAACAGAATGACCCGCACGATTCATGCTCTGAATAATCTTTTTTATTTGGGCTACGGTTTTGCCTTGGCAGTAAATGACCTCGGGCATGCCGTTTCGGAGCTCGCGATGATGGTCAACCTTGGCGAACCCCATGTCCTCAAAAGGCAGGGTCTCAAGCTTTTTAATGGCCTGATGGGGAGTTAATTTTTGCTTGTGCAAGTCATTCAATAATTTTTTTAAATCCTTTGAGTTCATGCCAAACCCTTTATGCCGGCAAACTCGGTGGTTATTTCAACTTTCATCAAGTCTTCCAACGCCTGGCCAGGTGATTTGTTTTCGTAGAGGACGCGGTAGGTCTCTTCCATAATCGATGCTTGGACATTGAGTTTCTTTATCAGGGAATGAGCCGATTTGACAGTTAAGACACCCTCGACGACCATTTTCATATTTTCAGTAATTTCTTTCAGGGATTTTCCTTTCCCTAGCTGGATTCCCAACTGACGGTTGCGGCTCAAGTCTCCGGTGCAGGTGAGCACAAGATCTCCAAGACCCGTCAGGCCATAAAAGGTCTCCGGCTTGGCTCCAAGCTTCGTTCCAATCCGGCTGATCTCGACTAGTCCGCGGGTGATCAGAGCGGCCCTTGTATTGAATCCCAAACCGAGTCCGTCACAAATTCCTGTAGCGATCGCGATGACATTTTTTAATGCACCGCCAATTTCGACCCCCACCAGATCGTCGTTGGCAAATACTTTCATTTTATCCGTAGTAAAAAGTTCTTGAACCTGTTTTGCCGTTTCCAGGTTTTCTGCCGAGGCCAAGAGGGCAGAAGGAACTCCTTCTGCGACCTCCCTGGCAAATGTGGGGCCGGAAATAGTGGCGGTAGAAATATTTTTACCCAAAACATCCTGAATCATCTGGTGGCTGGTAAAAAGGGTGTCATTTTCCAGTCCCTTGCTGGCGCTGATGATTAGACAATCTTTTGCAATAAATAGTTTGATCTGGGACAGAGTCTGTCTGATCACATGAGTAGGAACCACTAGCAGAATCAAGGACTGCCCTTCGATGGCAGATTGTAAAGACAAAGTGGGATGAATATTTTCGGGCAACGAGTGTCCCGGTAAAAACCATGCATTTTCCCGGGTGCGGGTCATGGCATCACACAATTCTTTTTCATACACCCAAAGGGATATTTGGCGGAAATTGCTGGCTAAATGAAGGGCTAGCGCGGTTCCCCAACTCCCTGCGCCAATGACGGAAATTTTTTCATGCATGATAGAGCTTTCCAGTAAGGAGAGTTTTGCACAACAAGTCGAAAAACCAGAAAAGCGAGATGCTTCGAGATACCCCCTACGGGGCAAGAATTCAAAGGTCAAATATCACTAGCTCAGCATGACAATTTTGGATGTTTTTGGGCGGTCATCCTGAGTCATCGAAGGACCTCGGGGTTATGCAAAGCACTCTTTCTTAAGACGACCATTATAGCGAATTCAACTTTGTATTGCTTAGAGAAATGGCTTGTTTGAGGTTGGCCTTTGTGATTAAATAAAGTCATCAATATATAAACCTATGGGTAACCGTATATAAACCTAGGTTAACCGTTAATTTCTAAATATTTTCCTTAATTACATCAAGGTTCATCTCATGGCAAAGCGTTTAAAAGTCAGCCGGAAACATTTGTTGAAGGATCCTGATCAGTTTTTATCCGCTTCTGAAAAAGCCCTGATTTTCTTTATGGAGAATCGTGCTGCTGTTATTGGTGGGATCGTATCCATCGTCGTGGCCGGTTTTTCTTTTTTAGGTTTTAAGTATTATCAGGAAGCGCAGGCGATGAAGAATGAGGCGTTTTATTTTGAAATGGTGAAGCTTGTTGATAACACCAGTAACCCAGCTTCTGAAGCGCAATTGATCTTGGAAAAAATAGGGGATGGTTTCCAAAAAGAGCGGGCGTCATTATTGTTGGGCGATATCCATTTTCAAAACCAGGAAAATGATAAAACCGAGGTGCTTTATTCAACGGTGATAAGCAGTTCTTCAAAGGGGCAAATCAATCATCAATTGGCGCAGATAGGTTTGGCGCACAGCTATCAAGCCAAAAAAGATTATAAAAGGGCTATTGGTTTGTTTAAATCGGTTATCGAAGCCAATTCAAGTTTTCCTTTGTTCCAGGTTTATTTGAGTCTCTCAAGATGTCACGAGTTGAATAACGATGTGTCCAATGCATTGCTGGTTTTAAGGGAAATGCGGATGAAATTTTCTGAGGAACCACAAGTGGATAAAATCGAGAGTCGCATCAAACAGCTTTCTGCCTGATTGTCTAACGGCCCACTCGCAGTGGGGACAATGAGCAAGAACTTATTAGTCCCGGAAGAATGGCTCCTGGTAGTAAAAAGCTATTGCCAGTCGCCAGCGGAAGTTCTCCGCTACTTTTATGCCGAAAATATTTAAAAACTTCATATCTTTCATCTTGCCCCTTCTGACTCTCCTGGTTTTATTTTATCCAGTTGATACTCATTCCGTACCCTTTGTTTCGCAGGAAACAGAACTGGCCATAGGCAAGGGTGCCGATCAGCAAATCACCCAGCAATACGGGATTTATCAGGATAAAGAACTTCAGCTATACGTCAATAGAATAGGCCAAAAGCTCATCTCCCAACTTTCTGACAAGGTTTTTTCACGTTACTATTTTCGCATTGTAGACAGTTCGGATATCAACGCGTTCGCTTTGCCCGGCGGCTATATCTATGTGACTCTTGGCCTCATGGCTATGGTGAATAGTGAGGCGGAACTTGCCGGAGTTTTAGGTCATGAAATCGGGCATGTTATATTTCACCACGGTGCCAAGCAGATGGTGCGCAGTATAGGCTCGCAGATTTTGGCCTTGGGAGGAGCTATTGCAAGCCCGAAGAATGCAGGGCAATGGCTTACTATCAGTACCGCCATGTTCCAGCAAATCAACATGGGCTATGGCCGGGATGCAGAAATCGAGTCGGACCAGCAGGGGATATTGAACAGTAAAGAAGCGGGGTACAGTCCGTTCGGGATGGCCGGATTTTTAAAAAGCCTGCGACGAAAGGAAATCATGTCGGGCCAATCCTATCACTCTTTTCGAGCGACCCATCCGGACACCCGGGAACGGATTATCAAAGCCGGCCTTCTGGCCGGGCGCATGACCGACAAGGCGGAGGGTGTGAACAGTTACCGGGAGCGATATTTAAATCAAATTCGCGGTTTGAAATATGAAGGACAAAAAGATGCTAAGGATAAAAAACGCCACAAGGACCAGTTCATTGACATCTATGAAGTGCAAAAAGGAGATACATTCCAGAGCATTGCGGCAGAAAAGTTTGGGGACAAGCGCAAAGATCTGGATATATCTACCATGAATGGGCGAAAAGAATCCAGCCAGCCCAAACCGGGCGAGTTATTGAAGATAGTGCGCAACGGGAAATTTAAAAAAGATAAAAGGCTCTTTATCAAACTAGACAATGACCTTGCATCTGAACTGAACCCTGTTCCATCAGGCAAATAAGCCCGGCATTTAGCCTGTATATTGCATGAGTAAAATTTGACTTTGAAAAATCATTGCTCTGTTCAAAAACAGAAAAAGCCAATCCCCCCCAACCCCTTTGGGATAGCGACAGTTCCTATACCGATTTTATCTATCAGCGGATAGAGCTCGTGCAAGTGATGTTCTAAAGAGTTCTGGCAGCTTGTTTTTCCACTGCGATAAGTCGGCCTCACACATAGTTCGTCTGATGCTTGATAGCATTTTCTCTCCAGACCATTTTCAATCTGAAATTACCTGGCACTTCAAACGATGGTCAAATGCCAAGAAAGGGCTGTTACACGCTCACCAGTCCCTATCCTTTGGATTGGTTTGGGTAAGACTGTATATAGTTCCCTTTGTTTTGAAGTTAACGAACTACTTTTGAGATCCTACATGGTTAAGTGCAGAACCTGCGTTGAACCATTTGATCTGGTCATCATTCAGGGTATGATTAACCTGAACGCTGTGGCTCGACCCGTCTTCATGCTTGACACTCATGGTTACCGGTTGTCCCGCAGCGATGCTATCCAGTCCGGCAAAGCTGATCTTGTCTTTAGCCTGAATCTTATCGTAATCGGCCTTATTGGCAAATGTGAAGGGCAGGACTGCCTGCTTCTTCAGGTTAGCTTCAAAGATTCGGGCGTAGGAATTAGCGACAAATACAAGGCATCCCATATGACGTGGTTCCATAGCCGCATGCTCACGGCTTGAACCTTCGCCTACGTTTTCATCCGCAAATGCGACCCAACCCATTCCCGAATCTTTCAGGTTACGGGCGATTTTGTTGAGCTCCTGGTTTTCTTCTCCTGTCACCGGGTTATTGCCTTGTCCGGTATCGGGATGGAAAGAATTTGTAGCTCCCAGGAACATATTGTTGCTGATATTATCCAGATGACCACGGAACTTCAGCCATGGGCCAGCCTGGGAGATATGGTCGGTGGTACATTTGCCTTGAGCCTTAAATAATACAGGAAGGTCCTGATAGTCTTTAACCGGATCCTGTTTCGGGAAGGGATCGAGAAACGCCAACCTTTCGCTGGTCGGGTTAACGACAACCTCTCCAGACATGGTCGGGGCTTCAAAACCTGCGTCCTGAGGAGTATAACCATTGGGCGGAAGAACTTCTCCTGCTGGGGGTTGGAATTTAAAGTCGTTGCCGTCCTTGTCTTTCAGGGAATCGGTCAGCGGATTGAATTTCATGGAACCGCTAAAGGCCATAGCTACTACCAGTTCGGGACTGCTAATGAAGCCCAGAGTTTCCGGGTTGCCATCGTTACGCTTGGCGAAGTTACGGTTGTACGAGGTGAGGATGCTGTTTTTATCCCCTTTCTTCGTATCATCCCGTTTCCATTGCCCGATACAGGGGCCACAAGCATTGGCCAGAACAGTTCCGCCAACATCTTCAAATTCCTGCAGGATGCCGTCACGCTTGATGGTTTGGTAAATGGTTTCTGATCCTGGTGTCACCATCAGGTTGGTCTGAGCTTTCAGCCCGGCTGCTTTAGCCTGTCGAACCAAGCTGGCCGCACGGGTCATATCTTCATAACTGGAGTTGGTGCAGGAACCGATCAACGCGGCGGAAATTTTTTCCGGGTAGCTTTTTTCATCGACTTCAGCACTCATTGCGGATACAGGTCTACCAAGATCTGGCGTATGTGGCCCAACGATATGAGGTTCCAGGCTATTTAAATCTATTTCATAAAATTCATCGTAGTATTTTTCAGGATCTGCTTCCACGGAAGCATCAGACCGTAGATGCTCGGCGTATTGCTTGCACAGATCGGCAATGGGGCTGCGGTCGGTGGCACGTAGATACGGATCCATCATGTCGTCGTAGCCGAAGGTGGAGGTGGTGGCACCGATTTCCGCTCCCATATTGGTGATGGTGCCTTTGCTGGTAGCACTCATGCTTCGCGCTCCTTCACCAAAATATTCAAGGATTTTTCCAGTTCCGCCTTTAACGGTCAGCATTGTGGCTACTTTCAGGATGACATCTTTGGATGCTGTCCAGCCACTCAGGTTTCCGGTCAATTTAATACCAACGAGGTGGGGCATTTTGGTCATGAAAGGTTGATCGGTCATTACATCCACCGCGTCCGCACCGCCAACTCCAATAGCAATGGTACCCATGCCGCCGGCGTTAGGAGTGTGTGAGTCTGTCCCAATCATCAAGGTTCCAGGGCAGGCATAGTTCTCATAAACCACCTGATGAATGATTCCGGAACCCGGTTTCCAGAAACCCATGCCATATTTCATGGAAGCGGAGCGCAGAAAGTCGTACACTTCCTTGTTGGTTTCTTCGGCAGCTTTCAGGTCTGCCATAGCTCCCGAATAGGCTTGGATTAAATGATCACAGTGTACAGTTGTGGGAACAGCTACCTTGGGTATTTTAGCCGACATAAACTGGAGAATGGCCATCTGCGCGGTTGCGTCCTGCATGGCTACCCTGTCGGGATGCAAATAAATGTCGGAAGACCCACGTTCGAGTTTTGAATAATCCGTTGCAGGGTCTAAATGTGTGTAAAGAATTTTTTCAACAATGGTAAGGTCACGGCCCAGATTCTTGCGGGCGGCATTACAAATTTTTGCATAGGACTTAAACAGTTTTTCAATCGGGGCTAATTCCATTAACATTGACTTCACCTTATTTTTAGATAGGGTTATAAATGAAAGACTAGGCAAACCCGTTGCCAGGCCAAAATTTCTAAATTTAAAGAGCCACTTTTAGAGGCACGTATTTTTACATGGATTCAAACAGATTTCAATTTTTTTCAAAACCACGCCCGACAAGGGCGTATTTTAAATAATTTAGCTATTTATAGATTTAGCTAGCATCTCCTTAAGGTAAGGTTTATGTCCTCAATTTTTGATTCACAGGCTTTTAACGCGAATCTGTTTTTCCCTCGGCAGGATACAGCTTCCACACCTGTAGATTCAGATGAAATTCAAGTGCAGGTAGGACCGGAAACGATGATTCATGTTCGGCGGCATCCATCGCCCGAAGCCCTCTTCAGTTTATTGTTCTTTCACGGTAATGGAGAAATTGTATCAGATTACGATAATCTGGCCGGACACTTCGCCGTCATGAGAGCGGAGTTGATCGTCGCTGATTTTCGTGGTTATGGCAGGAGTACTGGATTTCCGACCCTAAGAGCCTCACTGGAAGATGCCCATAAAATTTTTCAACAACTGAAATCAACCGGTAAGTTTAAGGAAAAAGTCTGTATCATGGGTCGGTCTCTCGGTAGTGCGCCGACGCTTGAGCTTTGTGCCAAGCGTTCGGATGTGGTCGGTTGCGTTCTCGAAAGCGGTTATGCCGACCCGGTTCCTCTGGTGGAGCGGCGAGGATTGAAAATCGATCAAACCACGCCTGAAGAAGACGCTGTTTTTAATAATAGCGAGAAGATCCGGTCGGTGAAGTGTCCGCTTCTAATCATGCATGGGGCTGACGATTTTTTGATTGCTCCGCATGAGGCTAAATTGAACTATGATAATGCCGGGTCTAAAGTGAAACGTCTGGAAATTCTGGAAGGGGTGGGGCACAACGATATGATGATGGCAGGTTCTTATTTCACCAGCTTAAAGCGGTTTTTCGACTCTTGGAGTTCATTGTGAAAAAATATTACAACATCGAAGGAATGATCCGTAACGGGTTCAAATTGAGCCGCGACTATGAAACCCTCGATTTCAGTTATGCCAGATTCGATGATGATGCGATGCAGGAGTTGGTTAAATCGCGATCCATCAAACAGTTGCGAAGGTTGACCATCAGCGGAAAAAAACTAACTGCACTTTCGGCCCAGGCGTTGGCGAAATCCGATAAGCTGCCTAACCTGGAATCCCTGAAGTTGTATAAAAATAAAATTGGTGATGAGGGTATGAAGTATTTCGCCGAATCTAACAAACTTTCTCACCTCAAATCCTTTCGACTGGCTTGGAATGAGATTGGACCTGAAGGGGCTAAGCATTTATCCGAATCTTCCCATTTTGAGGAGCTGACTTCTTTGGTGCTATCGGAAAATCACATTGGGGATGAGGGGTTGAAGTATCTGGCTGAAGCCAGGTCTTTGAGCAGTCTGGAGATCATAGATCTGAGGAAAAACCAGATCACCGACGAAGGGGCCAAGGCGTTAGCCAAAAGTAAATATTTTCCAAAACTACAAACCATTGACCTTTCCGATAATGCCTTAACAGAAAATGGCCTGAATGCTCTGTCCGAATTTAAAATCTTCAACCTCATCCGTGCCCGACTTGGTGAAGAGGGTACTAAGCTGGACCTCAGCAACCTGAATATCGGCGATGTGGAGTGCAAATGTATTGCTGAATGTGAGGAGTTGAAAGACCTGACCCACCTTTATCTGGAACTGAATAAGATCACTGCCAAGGGCATAGAGCTTCTTGCTGGCAGCGAATATTTGAAAAATCTGACCTTGCTGACCCTAGACCGCAATAAAATCGGCGATGAAGGATTCATTCACATCATTAAATCCGAAGCCATGCAGAACCTTCAGGTGTTGATGGTGGAAAATAACGGCATCACCGATGAAGGCATCAAAGTCCTCTGTGAAGAAGAGTGCATGAAGAATTTGCTTCGTCTTTATATTGAGGAAAACGAAACCACCGAAGAAGGTCTTGACCTGCTGGCCGAACCCGAACATCTGCAACAGCTCGAATATCCTGAATTCGAGAGGGAAGAAGAAATCGAGGAAGAGGAAGAAGAAGAAGAAGAATTTGAAGATGTCGAAGACATTGAAGAAATTGAGGAAGAAGAGAACCTCGACGAAACCGAATACGAAAACCAGTGACTACCAGGCGTAGGGCCAGCGTGCAATCACTTTGTCTGGCAAGCAAAAATTATCCGGCCTGATGAAAGTCTTGGTCGACAGAGGGTGGAAGATTAGTGGACCAGAGTTAAAGGCGAAACAATAGTCGTCCGCTTTACGGGAACCGACCCATTCGTCGCAGGGTGTGCCCTGCCTACCAGGAAGTGCGCCAGAGTTCCCCTGAAGATTTCATTTTGAAGATTTCGTTGACCTTTTCGGTGAAATTTTCATCGGTGAAAGTTTTGGTGTATTCATCCCCTGCAGTTTTATAAGGGTTCCACGACATGGCCAACCTTTCGATGAACATTTCTTCCAGCGGAACGCAGGTGATCTTTTTGATGATGCTGGTTTCAGAGTCAACGAGAATCGCTACCATATTGTGGTCTTCTTTAGCATACAGCGCTTCGATGAACCCGGGTGCTTCTTTTTCCTGCTGAGCCGGATTACACGGGGTCTCCAGCAACCAGTCTTCACTACCGATAGCAAAAATAGGGATGGAGGGAAACTCTGACTCCACCACCAGTTTGGCCCGCCATTTCCCGTCAAAGGCCTTGATTTGCGCTTCAGAAGGGTGGGGCACTGAGGCGAGCAGGAGCATTTCGCCATTGGGAGAAAAGGAAAGTCCGCCACCGTGACCCGCAATGGGCAAAGGGCAGGGCTGGCCTTCTCGAAAACTTATAGTCTCATCCATTTCGTTCATAGTAAAATTCGATGCAGGGTTAGAAAAGCTTATTTTGTTGAAGTTGAGGGCTGTTGTCAAGTCCACCGCTACCCGTGGAGGAAACTTTCTCTAAACGGGCAAGATTTCTTTGGTTTAGTTTGATGTGTTTCCTTTTGAGGTCACCGACTTATAATGCGCTGGAATAAAAAGGGCTCAATCCATCTCCATTCATTAAAGCGGTTGAGTTCTCGTGCCGGTTCGGTTAGGCTTACCGGTTTAAATCCTTTTAAAGACAGCACATAATCATGATTGCGACCCTGATTTCCCACGCCTGCCTGCTGATCCAATCGCGCGGCACCACGGTGTTGACCGACCCGGTGTTTTTTGACTACCTGTGGGAGGAATGCAATATCCAATGTCCCAGCATAGATCTTGATCTGGCAAAGCTTCCGAAAGTGGATATTTTGAATATCTCGCACCGGCATCAGGACCATTTCGACATCCGCACCCTAGCTTATCTGGCGGGGGACTCAGGAATTCTGGCTCCAGACGCTGTAGTGCTGGCCCCGCGTGACGAGATTCTGCTTGAAGTTTTGAGCGAACTGGGATTCAAAAATTTGACTGTGGTGGAGGATTTTAAAACCCTGGAGATCAAGGGACTGACGCTCACGCCCACACCTTCATTGAATAAACAGGATTATTTTCCGGAAAATGGTTTGCTGATTCATGATGGGGAAGTGACACTGTGGAACCAGGTCGATACTATTGTGTCGCCGGATATCATTAAGTACATGAATCGTTTGTACGGGCAGTTGGATTTTGCTCATGTTCGTTACCTGCCGCTTTTAGAAGGAAACTTTTCATTTCATAATCCATTGGAGTTGCCTATGGAGGAGTACAGTTCCTACCTCAAAGTCGCTGCTACCTGCAGGCCGAAGTTTGCCGTTCCCGGTTCTGCCGGATTCAAATACCGTGACGAATTCGGGTTTCTCAATCAATATTCTTTTCCCACCACGCAGGAACAGTTTTTAAGGGACCTGAAAGATTTTTGTCCAGAGATCAAGAGCAGTGTGTTTTATCCCGGTGACCAGGCTGTCATCACCAGGGAGGGAGTGGAAATTCAACAAGCCGCTTCAGACTTTGTGAAAATTAAATTGGATGATGGGTATAAACTGGAGTTCAAACCTGTGGCCGAGGTTCCGCCGATTCGAACCCTGACTAAGGATAAAGCAGAGCGCGAAAAACAGTGGCAGGAGGTGATTGATTTTATCGAGAATCGGTTTGTTGAACTACTGGTTGCGAAAAAAGCTGTGCAGAGTTGGGTAGACTGGAAGGTGGCCTATCAACTGGAAGTGTTCGGCCATGATGGGTCGGAGATATGGTGTCTGGATTTTGCCGGTGAGGATGCAGATATCATCAAAGGGCGCATCGGGAAAATCAACCTCTATGAAGGAATCGCCTGCTCTGAACTTTACAACCTGATTCAAAATGAAACCAGTTGGGACTTTGTCGGCCTCAACGGGCAGTACCGTACGTTTAAAGATATCTACAGGATTCGAATGGGAGAGTTTGAGCATTGGACCAGGACGGATAAAAAATTTCCTCAGCCTTTGACTGAAGTGTTCCCTGCAGGGGAAGAGATGGACCGCACAAAATTTATGCGCGATGTGAAACGCTGGAAAGGCCAGGCCAAGGCCTGATCCAAAAGTGAGAGAGATCGGCTGTCATTGGCAATGAGCTTTGCAGCAACGGCGAAATTTTTAAGGGCAACGCTGTCTAAGATATCCATTGACAGGGTAGGGGCAAGGGGTTAAAATTTTAACCTTCTAAATAACAAGCAGTTATATATACATGGCGGTGTAGCTCAGGTGGTTAGAGCATACGGCTCATATCCGTAGTGTCGGGGGTTCAACTCCCTCCACCGCTACCATTTTAATAAAGGGTTACGGTTTTTACCGTAACCCTTTTTTGTATTTTGTGCCTTTTCTGTGCATTTTGGGAATGATTTTGCCCGTTTGACTAGATAGGTTGAATCGCTTTCGGAATTTGGATAGGTTAGGTTTAGTTAGGAATATTACAACCAAATAATGATCTGCGGGATCGCGATGATGCACGGTTTGGGTCAAATAAGAAGTATTACTGTGTTGGATATGCT
>WASV01097039.1_pt1 | contig 35843 bp, 31 predicted proteins | sample 5698531 | NCBI WGS metagenome assembly WASV01 (sample SAMN11175559, study PRJNA528189) | sponge metagenome | isolation source: marine sponge | host: Myxilla | place: Antarctica: Western Antarctic Peninsula, King George Island | collected 2013-01 | reverse complement strand
CTTCAAACGTAACTCCTATCGAATTGAAGTTGATTTTAGGGTGCGCAATCGTAGCGCGCAGCCGTGGCAAGGTTTCGTATATGGGCAATTAAAACAAACCGAAATTGTGCAAAAAAATTCGCTAGGCTTTCTCGGGGCATTGCCCAGTTACTATGGTGCCGCAATATATACCGAACAGGAGAAATACGAAAAAGTCAGCTATGATGATATGCGCGACTCGGTGTTGGATGTGTCGACTACGTCGGGTTGGGTGTCGATGTTACAACATTATTTTGTGGCTGCTTGGTTGCCAGTTGGTGCGGATGACTATGAATTTTTTTCGGGGGTGAGTGATGCTCCCCAAACACAATATCGAATTGGATATAAAACTACGCAACCGGTTCATATCGACCCCGGTAGCATCGGGGAGATCAACACAGTGCTGTTTGTTGGGCCCAAAGAACAAGATCGTCTGCGCAAACAAAACACGAAAGGCTTGTTACTGACGGTCGACTACGGATGGTTTACGCCGATTGCCGCCCCGTTGTTCTGGTTGCTCAATAAGATTCACGGAGTGGTTGGTAATTGGGGCTGGTCGATTATTTTATTGACCTTATTGATCAAAGCAGTTTTCTATCCGCTGTCTGCCACCAGTTACAAATCGATGGCAAAGATGAAAAGACTGCAACCGCGGTTGCAAACTTTGAAGGAACGCTATGGCGATGACAAACAGCGGTTCCAAAAGGAAATGATGCAGTTGTACAAAGCAGAAAAGGTCAACCCGGCGGGCGGGTGCTTACCGATTTTGGTGCAGATACCCGTATTTATCTCGCTGTATTGGACTTTACTGGAAAGCGTCGAATTGCGGCAAGCAGAGTTTATTTTCTGGCTCAACGATTTGTCGATACCCGATCCATACTTTGTCTTGCCATTGGTCATGGGGGCTTCGATGTTGGCGCAGCATTTTCTCAATCCGGCCGCGATCGATCCGTTGCAAAGGAAAATCATGTTGGCGATGCCCATCGTGTTTACAGTATTTTTCCTCTGGTTCCCGGCTGGGTTAGTTTTGTATTGGGTGGCAAACAACCTATTGTCCATTGCGCAGCAATACTACGTTACTCGAAAATATCAGCACGCCTGAAAACGACGGGTTCGATGGCGACAGATGCGATGGCGATATCGTTGCCGTAGCAACGCCGCCGGGATACGGCGGAATTAGTATTGTACGGCTTTCCGGTGCCGGTATTCCGCGGTTATGCAAAGCGTTGATCGGTACCATGCCGACACCACGCCATGCTACCTTATGTGGTTTCTGCGACGACAACGGTGAGGCGATCGACCGCGGGTTGGTGCTTTATTTTCCGGCACCGAATAGTTATACCGGTGAGCATGTTGTGGAGTTGCATGGGCACGGTAGCCCCGTAGTGATGGGGATGTTGCTCCGCCGGTGCCTGCAGCTTGGAGCGCGCTTGGCACGTCCTGGAGAGTTTAGTGAGCGTGCATTTTTGAGGGGTCGCATGGATCTGACTCAGGCCGAAGCGGTCGCTGATCTAATCGAGAGTAGCACCGAGGCAGCCGCTCGCTCGGCGTTGCGCTCAATGCAAGGCGAGTTTTCAGATCGCATCCAATTAATCGTTAAAACACTGACTGAAACTCGCATCCTAGTCGAAGCATCTATCGATTTTCCCGACGAAGGTGGTGACACATCTGTCGATGACATGCGCACTAAACTCGATGCATTGCAACAGCAGTTTCGTGAATTACGGGGTGCTGCAGTGCGCGGAAATCTTTTGCGTGATGGATTAAAGGTAGTACTGATTGGCCCACCAAATGCCGGCAAATCAAGTTTGTTCAATGCGCTATCGCAACGCCCACGCGCGATTGTCAGTGCGCTCCCTGGCACGACCCGCGATATTCTTGAGCAATTTATAGAGCTCGACGGTGTGCCGGTTGAAGTTGTCGACACCGCCGGTATCCGTAGCAGTACGGACGAGGTCGAAGTCGAAGGTGTTCGCCGGGCACGCGAAGCACAAAAACAAGCCGATGTGACCTTGTTGGTTATCGACGATGGCGATACTCTCGAGCCGGAAATTGCGCGGCTATTTACATTCGTTGAGGGTGGAACGGTTTATCTGGTGCGAAATAAGATCGATCTGAGCGGGCGGCCTGCTGGGCGGTGTGAGCGAGGAGTGGGCATATCCGCGTTGCACGGTGACGGCATGGAGGATTTATTGGGGCTCATAAAACAAGCCACCGGGTCACGCGACAGTGAAGGGCAGGGTTTTATTGCACGGCAACGACATTTGGATGCTTTGCAACGAGCCAATCAATACTTGGACGCTGGCATAGCGCAACTTTTAACTACGCCGGCCATGGAGTTATTAGCGGAAGAATTGGTATCCTGTCAACGTGCGCTTGGTGAAATTACCGGAGAAGTTAGTAGCGATGATTTGCTTGGTATGATATTCTCCTCTTTTTGTATTGGGAAATAACCTAACCACCATTGGCATAATGGTGGGGGTTGCAGTTGCCAATTTTTCATTTATCAACGATTTGATGGGAAACAAATGAACAAAACAAAGACTAAATGGGAATCTCAGCATAGCCGCAATATGTTGTGGCAGATGTTGCTCATATTTTTAGTACTGGGCGCCGTGTTCAGTTGGCAGATTGACCTGCTCTTTCAGGTGTATCTAGAGAACCAAGCCAATGCACTCGGTTGGGTGGTCAATGGGTGCATTGTGGCATTGTTCACCGGTGGGGTGGTTTTATTGATAAAACGGTTTTTCGGCTATCGCAATGAAGAATCCAATATTGCCCGCTTTATGTACAATGAGAAAAACGGCAATGAACCATTGGAAGGAGTCGATTGGAATTGCATGATCGGCGAGCGTTATCGCACCTTACAAGAACTCAATCAGCAGCTCGCCGATATAAACCAAAGTGCGTTGGCGGCAACTTTGCAAGCGAATGAATCCAGCCGTAACAGTTTTCTCAGGTTTGTTCACAATGTGCTGATTCTGACTGGCGTTTTCGGAACCATTGTTTCGTTATCCCTATCCTTGGTTGGCGCATCCGAGATCATCAGCGGTGTTGACCAAAGTGCCGGTAGCGTAAACGGCCTCGGTGTCATGTTTTTCGGCATGTCTACGGCACTGTCTACTACCATGACCGCAATCCTTGCGTATCTAATATTCAGTTATTTCTATATCAAACTAACCGATACGCAAACATATTTGATCAGCCAGATTGAGACGATCACTGTAGCAAAGTTGTTGCCACAGTTTCAGCCGAATCGTGATGCTGTTGCAAATGACTACTCAAACAGTATCCGTAGTGCGAGTAAACTGATCTGGCAGTTTGAGCAATCGCAAGAAAAGTATGCACAATCAGTGACCACATTGCACGAAGCCACACAATTGTTATCGAAGAAGTTAGCGTTGCTAAACCAAGAAGAACATACCAACAAGTTAAAACTTGAAAACCTAGTAAAGATTAGCGAGTACCAACAAAAGTCCAACAACGAAAATCGGAAGCAGTTATCAGAAGTAATAGAATTGTTGCGAAAAGGTTTTCGTTTAACTGAATAATTATCGAAAAACATGCAAAACAACGGATTTATTGACCTTCGGATCTCACCGGGCATAAGTGGCCAAGGCAACGACGATAGCGTATGGCCATCATTTACCGACATTATGACTGTTGTCGTGATGGTTTTTTTAATAGCACTTGCGATCATGATAGCGCGGAATTTTGAATTGGACCGTCAGTTACTAACGAGTAATACCGAGCAGGAAGCGAGTCTCCTCCAAAATCAGGGTTTAGTAAAAAAACTATCCACTCTCGAAAATAAAGTTTTCTCGTTGGAAGGTTCGTTGGACACTAGTATTGGCGAACGCGATGTATTGCGAGTGCAATTACTTGCGGAGTTAAAGCGTATCGAGTTGCTGGCGGCCGATCAATCCAGTTTGGAGGATCAGCTTGCCGCAATCATCGAGGAACGCAGGCGGTTGGCTGAATATGGGCGAGCAACGGAAGAAAAACTAGTCGAGACTCGCCAACGGGCGGATGATCTTTCCTCCAATAAAGTACGATTAACTCAACAAGTCGATACGCTGACTGCTAATGAGAAAAAATTGAGTCAAAAAATTGCCGCCGTGGTCCAGCAGTTCCGCATTTTTGAATTACCTCCTGCTGGTCAATTTTTCGAGATCGGAAACCGATCTTTATCCGAGCAACTCGATACGATAATAGAAAGAATCAAGCAAGCTCAGTCGTTTCTTCAAACCGAGAGACTACAGTCGGCACAACGTACTGCCGAAAAGGATAGCGAGATCAAGCGACTGGAAAACTTGATCGTTCAGAGGCAAGCGCAAAATGAGGAGCTGCAGGCATTAGCCGACGAATCCAACATTAAAATTCGGTCGCTTGAAGAAGAGTATCAATCGATCGATGCGAAATATCGAAGTCTGGTGCGCCCCGCTCGAAATCCGGCCGGCAAGCATGTGGTTGAAGTATGGTATAGCAAACAAGATAGCGGATATTTTTTCCGGTTTCGAGAGCCCGGTCAAAATGTTCTAATTGACTATAGTCGTGAACAATTGGAGCAACAGTTGACTTATCTCAAAAAGAAATACGGCAGTAACTTGTATACCAAAATTGTAATTCCAGCCGACAGCGGGCTGTCACATAATGAAGCCTGGATATTTACGCAAGCCATCCTTCAAAAATATGATTATTATGCGCAGCGACCCTCCAATACATCGGGAGGGTCTTCCGAAACGCAATAGATTGTTGGTCACATGAAGTATCCTGAAAAATTTGCGGTAATTGTGATTGGAGGTGGACACGCTGGTGTCGAAGCCGCGTTGGCGGCTGCGCGCACGGGGGCTCGCACACTGCTAGTGACTCATAATATCGAGACCATCGGGCAGATGTCATGCAATCCAGCGATTGGGGGCATCGGCAAGGGGCATATTGTTCGGGAAATCGATGCGCTCGGCGGTGTAATGGCACGCGCCGCTGACCAAGCCGGAATTCATTTCCGCACACTCAATTCGAGCAAAGGACCGGCCGTGCAGGCGACACGCGTACAGGCAGACAGGATGTTATATAAAATCGCTATCCGCCACGCGGTTGAGCACCAGCCCCATCTAACCGTGTTTCAGCAATCGGTCGATGATCTGCGTATCGTCAATGGAAAAGTACATGGTATCAAAACCCAACTTGGGATCGAATTTGATGCCACTGCAGTCGTGGTGACCGCCGGAACTTTTCTGAATGGCAAAATTTATATCGGTTCTGACAACACTCAAGCTGGGCGTGCTGGCGACCCTCCGTCGCTGGCGTTAGCGGAACGATTACGTGAAATGCCGTTTTCGGTTGGGCGTTTGAGGACTGGAACACCGCCGCGTATCGACGGTAAAACCATCAACTATTCTGGCTTGGAAGCCCAACAGGGCGAGCAACCGCCGCCAGCGTTTTCATTCCTCGGCCATGCTGCACCGCCGCCGCGCCAAATTTGTTGTCACATTACTGAGACCAACGATGCTACCCATGCGATCGTCCGCGCAGCTTTAGAGCATTCGTCGACATACAACGGTGCGCTCAAAAGCGTCAACCCTCGATATTGCCCATCGATTGAAGATAAAGTTGTGCGCTTCGCTGAGCGTGATTCTCACCAGATTTTTATCGAACCCGAGGGACTCAATACAACCGAAATATACCCGAACGGTATCTCCACTAGTCTACCGTTCGACGTTCAACATCAGATGATCAGAAGTATTCGCGGGTTTGAGCATGCAGTTATTACGCGTCCTGGATATACGATCGAATACGATTTTTTCAATCCGCAAGGCTTGAAACAAAGCTTAGAGACGAAATGCATAGAAGGTCTGTTTTTTGCTGGACAAATCAACGGCACGACCGGCTACGAAGAAGCGGCTGGTCAAGGGCTGATCGCTGGTTTGAACGCGGCTCTTTTTGCACAAGGGCATGAAGCGTGGTGCCCGATGCGCGATCAAGCGTACATTGGCGTGATGATCGATGATCTGGTCACGCGTGGTACTTGCGAGCCGTATCGCATGTTTACTTCCCGTGCTGAATACCGCTTGCAATTGCGCGAGGATAATGCCGATATGCGTTTGACAGAAATCGCCTATCGTTTCGGCTTAGTCGACGCAGAACGCAGGAGTCGCCTTGAGCGCAAGCGAGAGGCGATCGAATCAGAAAAGCAACGCTTGCAAGATACTTGGGTGCGCGTTCAAACGGTCGATCAAGATTTGGCGCAGCAGGTGTTGGAGCAACCCTTGAAACGCGACGCTCGCTTGTTAGATTTGTTGCGCCGCCCGCGGGTCAATTACGATGATCTGATGAAATTGGCGGCAAGCGAAACCAAAGTTGAAGACCGCGAAGTGAAGCGCCAACTTGAAATCGAAGCGCATTATCAAGGCTATATCGATCGACAAGCGGTAGAAATCACACGCCGAGAAAAACACCAGAATATGCAGTTACCGTTTGAAACGGATTATCAAGCAGTGCGTGGGCTGTCAACCGAAGCGCGCCAAAAATTGACGCAGATCAAACCACAAACACTCGGTCAAGCCTCCCGTATACCCGGAATTACTCCGACAGCAATCTCTTTATTGATGGTGTATCTGAAAAAGCAACAAAAAGCGGCATAACTGCAGCGATCATAACTGCATCGATCATAACTGCAGCCAGCATAACTGCAGCGATCATAACCGTAGCGACATTACGGCTGTTACCGCAAAGTGACAAATTCTTCAGCAGCCGTTGGATGGATTGCAATGGTGTTGTCAAAGTCTGTTTTGGTCGCACCCATATTGATCGCTACTGAAAACCCCTGCATCATCTCATCTGCACCATCGCCAATGACATGGCAACCGGTAACTCTTTCTTCTGCACCCACCGTAATCAATTTCATCAACGTAGCCGATTTGTGTTGTGGGGTGACCGCATAGCGCATGTTGACGAAGCGACTCTGATAGACCTTAATCTGTGTTTTACCATATTCCTCGATCGCGCGTTCTTCACTGAGCCCAATAGTGCCGATGGGTGGGTGGCTGAATACTACTGTAGGGATCGTGCCCGGATTCAATTTAGCATGCGAGTCGTTTCCGAATACTCGGGTGGCCAATTTTCGCCCAGCGGCGATGGCAACCGGAGTCAGCGGTGCAGCGGGTGTGACATCACCGACTGCATAGATGCCAGTAGCGGAGGTATTCTGGTAGGCATCGACCGGGATAAAACCACCTCTATCAAGGGTGATGCCAACTGTTTCATAGCCGAGCTCCTCAACATTGGGGCAACGGCTGATTGCAAAAAGAACGCAGTCATAGCCTGACTCATCCTTTCCTTCGGTGCGATAGCCGAGACTGCCATCAGCGGCACGGTAGAGCTCTTTGGCGGAGGTATTGGTTGTAATATTAATGCCACTTTGTAGCATTTGCGTCATCAATTCGCCGCCAAGCGCGCTATCAAATTTTCGTAGTAATTTATCTTTTCTGATGAGCATGGTTACTTGGCTACCCAAGCCTTGGAGCATTCCAGCTAACTCGGTGGCAATATATCCTGCACCAATAATGAGCGGCTTCATCGGCATGGTTTCAAGCTCAAAAAAACCGTCGCTGGTGATGGCAAGGTCCACACCGGGGATATTGGGTACCACTGGCCGACCGCCGGTTGCAATGATAATGTGTTCGGCACGATAGGTTTGTCCACCAGCTTCGACGGTGTTCGGTTTTTTCAGGGAAGCGGCGGCGCGCACCAACTGTACGCCAGAGGTGTCTAAATTATCAGCGTAAATTTGATTGAGCCGACCAACATATGCATCGCGCGCGTGTTTCAGCCGTGGCCAGTCGAAGCCTTTTGACTCGACTTGAAAACCATAGTCATTCGCCAGTTCGATAGAGTGATGGACCTGTGATGCATTCCACATCACTTTTTTCGGTACACAGCCGACGTTGACGCAAGTGCCTCCTAAAAGCCCGGTCTCGCACAGCACTACGCGTGCCCCATATTCTGCTGCGCGTCGTGCTGCAGCAATACCGCCGCTACCACCGCCGATGACCAGTAAATCACATGTGTTATTTGAGATAGGTTCCATCAGTAGATGCCAGCGGTTCCTCGACCAATTACTTTAATCGTATTATTAGTGATATATGGTTCGGGGTCAACAATCTTCATGACAACTTGGTTAACTTTGAGTTGATTGGTCTTGGTTAGGTTAAGATGAAGCCCATGCGCCAACGAAGAGGCGATTGCGTTGACATCCTTCTCGCGATTTTTGATGTTCAATGCAACGAGAATATAGGGTCCGCGATTATCGAAAGTTTCGATTTTAAATTTATCAATTTGCTTGTTGCGAATTAATTCTTTCATGTGTCTTTCGATTGCTGGGCGTAGAACTTTAACATCGGAAAGATAGGCAAAGACGAATCTTTTACCGGCAATACGATTGATTTGAGCAGCCCCTTGTTCATCGATCTCGGCGGTTAGACTGCTCCATACATGCCCACGTATGGCGACATCGATGCGCGTTCGCTTTCTAGATTTGGAAAAGCCGGTGTTGGCAATATATTCAGACTGAAAAAATGCGGAATAAGGGATAATCAGACTCCGAACCTGTATGCCTGTGATGTTATGCACCGCCAGCTGCGTCGCAATCACATCTTGGATTCGTTGATAAGTCCACACATACGATATCAGAAATAACACAATACTGTATAACACGACCCGCTGCACCGAGAACCATCGCTTGGTGCGCGCAGGTTGAGCCGCATTGTTTCGGTGAAATAAGCGGAAAACACTACTGCGGATCGCACCCCATCGGGAGACTCGGTCTGTGATGAGTAGTATCACAAAAGAAATCAATACCAATCCAGCAATGGGTAGATAAGCAAAAAGCAGGTCCATTTTAATCTAGCCCCAGCAATTGGCGGCGTTCGTGTGCCCAGCGGGTGACTAAATGGTCGACAGCCAACGCCATGAACGCCACGCAAAGACCCAGAACCACGCCTTTGCCGATATTGGTCTCCGATAATGCCTTAAAGATTTGTTGTCCAAGGTCGATGGTGCCAACGAAAGCGGCGATAATGACCATCGAAAAAGCAAACATGATGGTTTGGTTAATGCCCAACATGATGTGTGGAAGTGCAACCGGCAACTCGAGATGGAATAAGCGTTGGCGCTGGTTACCCCCGGCCATGGTGACGGCTTCGTGCAATTCGCGCGGAATATTTCGGATCCCTTCGATAGTGTAGCGAATAGCCGGGATAATGGAATAGACGATGACCGCCAGTATGGCTGATAGGTCGTTGACTTGAAACAGCATGATAACCGGCAAGATATAAATGAATGAAGGGAAGGTTTGGATAGTGTCGCACCAAAGCAACGCTTTTTTAGATCGTTCTTCTTTCATTGAACTCCATATTCCCAACGGTACGCCGATAATGATGCAGATAAACGTAGCAAAAACCACCATGTAGGCGGTGATCATTGCGCGGTCCCACCAACCGGAAAGACCAACAAAGAGAAAAAATGCCAAAGTCAGGATAGCGGAATACCACCCACCGAGAATCAAACCTAGCCCACCGACCAAAACTAGCACTGCAATATACGGCATATACAACAGCGAGTCGCGTAGCGGCGTGAGGACATTGAGAATCAGAAAATAACGAAAAGAGGTCAAACCATCTGACCAGTTGATCACGATCCAATCGACTAAAGCATCCCACGTTTGGGCGTACGAAATGGATAAATCACGCGGTAGTTGGTCGAGTATCGGAAAATAATGGGAAGCCCCGAAGGCGAATGCCACCAAACCGACCGTCAACAGCGGGTACTTGAAGCGAACATAAAATGGTAGATCAGCGGTGTAGTCGCGCGGTTTCTCCGCCCACGCGCGCGACAGCCCATCGAGAATAATCGCAAGTAACACGATCGCGATGCCAATTTCGACGGATTGTCCAATCTTGAGGGATTGCAATTTATGCAATAGCCGATAGCCGAGCCCGGATGCCCCGATAAACGCAGCAATGACCACCATGGCGAGGCATTGCATGATGACTTGATTGACACCCAACAGAATTTCATTACGCGCGCTGGGTAATTGCACTCGGGTCAACAATTGCCAGTTGGTGCAGCCCGCCATTTTTCCTGCTTCGACAATTTGTGGCGAGACTTTTTGCAATCCTAGCAAAGTCAAACGAACCATCGGTGGCACCGCGAAAATAATCGTGGCGATGACGCCAGTCTGATGACCAATTCCAAAAAATACCACGACTGGTATGAGGTAGGAAAAATGTGGTAGTGTTTGAGCAACGCTCATCAGTGGTAGTAGGACGTGCGCCACTGCTCTTTTTCTATATGCGAGGATACCGAAAAAGAGCCCGATAATGATGGAAATAGGTACTGCCGCCGCCAAGAGTGCCAGCGTTTGCATGGTGAATTTCCATAAGCCTGAAATAGCACAATACATCACTGTGCCGCCGCATAACAAGGACAATTTCCAACCGCGCAACGCATAGCCGAGTACCATGGTGATGATCAATATGACCGACCATGGTGGTGCATCGAGGCCAAGCCCTTTGTGACCACCAAGCAGTATGTTGTCAAACAGGTTGATCAGTTTTTTCAGGTTGCGAGAGATCAATCGCGTGACCGTTGAAAACCCTAAATCATCGAGTACAAAATAAAACACCCGATCAAGCATCAAATCCATCGGTACCAGTTCGGTATACTTTATCTTGCCGACATCGCCGAGTGTATCGATACTGCTTTTCTCAAGGTGTTGCGGTAACTCATCGAGATAAGAAGGCATCCAATCGACGCCTTTGGCTACCACCAATAGCGCGATTAACCCCCCCAACAACAGATAGCTTTTGATGCGATTTTTTGGTTGGGCGCCAGTATGAAGATGCTGTCTTAGGTATTTTCGAATTTGCATGCCGTTTAGGCGTTATCGGGTTGCGGGAATAAAATTTTAAGAACTTTACTTTGATGCAAAACCCCAACTATTTTACCGTTCTCATCTTCGACCGCCACTGGTCGAAATTGCCCGAGCACATACTCAGCGATCGAGTCGATACGATTCTCTGCTTTCACCGGTTTTTCTGCAAGCGATTCGTCAGATTGACGCACGTCCATTAGCGACTCCGCAGTCAAAATTTTCTCGAGCGGTACATCACCGGTAAATTTGCGCACGTAATCGGTTGCCGGATTAAGTACGATATGACTAGGCTTATCGATTTGCTCGACCTTGCCATGAAACATGATAGCAATGCGATCAGCAAGTTTGAGTGCTTCGTCGAAATCGTGAGTGATGAACACGATGGTCTTATGCAGTTTTGTCTGTAAACGTAAAAACTCATCTTGCATCTCCTTTCGAATCAGCGGATCAAGTGCTGAAAATGGCTCATCAAGAAACCAAATATCCGGCTCGACCGCAAGCGAACGAGCGATGCCAACCCGTTGCTGTTGTCCGCCTGAGAGTTCACGCGGGAAATAATTGTCGCGCCCCTCAAGCCCGACCAATGCGATCATTTTGCGCGCGCGTTCGACGTATTCTTGGCGCTTCATGTTGCGCATTTGAAGTGGGAAGGCGATGTTTTCCAATACGGTTCGATGCGGTAGTAGCGCAAAGTTCTGAAATACCATACCCATTTTGTTACGGCGTAATTCGATTAACTCTTTATCCGACATCGCGAGCAAGTCGTTGCCATCGATCTCGATCGATCCCGAAGATGGTTCGATCAACCTCGACAGACACCGTACAAGAGTTGATTTGCCCGAACCAGACAGCCCCATGACGACCAAAATTTCGCCCGCGTGGACGTCAAGTGAAACATTGTCTACCGCCGTGATGATGCCTTCGCGATCAAGAATAGATTGTTCGACTATACCGGCATCATCTTTAACTAGTTCAGCGGAGTCTATGCCAAATACTTTGTATAGCGATTGACATCGTATGATGGGTTGGGGCATCGGTGATTAGTGTTGTATGAAGATTGTACTTGTTCGTAAGTGGAGACTACCGCAAAGAGTTCGGCTTACACTTCTCTCTTTTTGGAGATATGTTTTTTGGTGTTTTCTTGCCTGACCTTGAACTCTAGAGGTTCGAATGCGAGAAAAATGTGATCTTATCATAACGTTTTTCCGATTTGTTTTTGCGCACGGTACCAACTAACCGGCGTTAAACGCTTGAACTTTGCCCCGTGTCGCACCTGATAGGTCGTTCTGTTCAATGCGGAGTTATCGTCATCGCGTCCTTTGCTACTAGTATGCGATGTGGTGTATCCAGACATTGCAAGCATTATAAGACTTTACCCCGATCGGATTGCTTTTTATGGCATGCCGATTTAAATTTGTTGGATAACACCACGTGCATGCAGCTCCCGCCCGCACCCATGATGGTCATATTCTAGCGGAAGAAAAACTTCATGTTGGTGTCCTGTCGTGTTGTGCTGACAGAGAAACGGAGGATTTCCAGATGCTCAATACGGGATAACTTAGCCCAGAATAAATCGGGTAGTAAGCATTTCATCAAGATATTGTATAAATAATGGCGCATGTTTCCGATGAAATTATCTATTATCAAGAGTGTTATATGCTGGTACCGCTATGTCATTAGCGAAAAAACCACCATCCGCGAAACGAATGGTGGTCGAAGTTCGAATAACATGGAGCATGTTTTTATTGAGAAGCGTACAGCCAAGGATCCCAGGTCGCTTTGTTTTCCGCGATCCACTTAGCAGCAGCATCTTCGTGCTCGAGTTCGTCAATATCTACAAGAACCGCCATCGATCCGATTTGATTGGTATCAAAACTGATGCGTGTCAATGCTTTGTAAGCGGAGGGCCATTTAGTAGGCATACCGTGCCATGCAGCTTTCTTCAGATAACCACCGGCAGGGCTTCCGCAGTCGTTGGTTGCTTCTGAATTGACGCCCCAGGATGCATCGGTTTTACATTTTTCATCGAACGCTGGGAATTCGATGAATTTCCCGCCATACAGTGCGTCAGTGAAGTTTGGTGACCAGTTGAACATGACGATTGGCTCGTTCTTTTTTGCAGCAGACTCGAGTTCCGCCCACAGTGCAGCGGAACTACCAACATTGATCTGCTTAAAGTTCATGCCGAGCGCGTCGATACGAGCAACATCGTGTAACCATTCGACTGGTCCATCGACATAGACTCCTTTGCCGCTAGAATCAGGGCGTGAAAACTTCGCGGCGCAACCGTTTAAAGCTTCCCAATCGGGCAGACCAGGGCAGTGTTCTTCGACGTAGGACGGATACCACCATTCTTCACGGGTTACCGCTTCGTGGGCTCCGGCATCGATAATTCCGCCTTTGTCGAGTGCGGCATTAAATGAAGTGGCGAATGAGCCTTCCCATACTTCGAGCTCGATCGTTGCGTCGCCAATTCGCACAGACTCATAGACTGCCTGGCTATCGGTAGAGGTGTACTCGACATTGCAACCAAGTTTCTCAAAGAGTTGACCGACGACATGTGACATGACGATTTGGCTTGACCAGTTATGGGTTGGAATGATAATGGCGTCACTCGAGCCACAATCTTGTGCTTTGGCACCAGTGGCCCATGCTAGAGATAGCATGAGTATGCCGGCTAGTACACACTTTTTATAGATTTTATAGGTGATGGATGGTTTCATAAGTTTGATCCTCTATTGTGAATTTATACCACTTCCTATGATATGCAATATGGCGTCAAATTTCACTATCGAAAAATATACCAAAATTATACCAAAATTATACCAAGCACAGACATAAGCAAGTGGTGCAAGTGTGTTTTTGATCAAAAGTATATACAATCGCATTCAGTATATTTCGTATTATCCACTTTCTATGTGCCGGGGACTTCGATGAAAGCGATTTTGATTGCCAACTCCAAAGGGGGGTGTGGCAAATCGACACTTGCCACGAATCTGGCAAGTTATTATGCGCTGTGGAAAGTGCCGGTGGCGTTGGTTGATTATGACCCACAGCAATCGAGTCTTGAGTGGCTCAAGCAACGCAAGGATGTACACCACCCGATATTAGGTGTTGATGCGAGTAGCGGAAAAAAATCGACCGCTAGTATTCCTGCTGATATCGAGCGCGTGGTCATGGATTCTCCGGCACGTACTCCGTTGCCGCAACTAAAAAGGTTATACGATTTTGCCGATGTAGCCATTTTGCCGGTGTTGCCGTCGCCGATCGATATTCGGGCGATGGGCCATTTTATTGGAGAATTAATGCTTGAGGGAATGCTTGACATGGCGCGAGTGGGATTGGTCGCTAACCGAGTCAACAAGAATACATTGGTCTATAGCAACCTCGAACAGTTTCTCACTCGAATGAAAATTCCGCTAATTACGCGTTTGCGCGATACCCAGAACTATCTTCATGCGGCAAAGAAAGGGTATGGCATCTTCGAAATGTTGCCGCATCAAGTAGCCAAGGATATCGAACAATGGCGCCCTTTGATCGCATGGATCGAACAAAAATAACACCTACCCATGGGGGCGGTGCAACTCAAGGGTTGAGTTTTTTTTCCAGCCAAACAACATCCACATAGTTGCCGAATTTTGATCCGACCTCGGTCAGAGTACCGATTTGAGTAAAACCAAACTGACGATGGAGTTCGAGCGAGCGGTCATTCGGTAATGAAATGGCCGCAAAGGCGCGATTTAGGTTCGTTTTTTTGAGGTTCATGAAAAGTGCTCGATATAGTGCGGAGCCGATGCCGGGTGTTTGCCGCTGCGAGTCAGTGTAAATCGTCGTCTCGGTCGATAGCCGGTAACCGGCTTTGGCTCGAAAAGGGCTATTATAGGCAAACCCCACGACCACCCCCTCTAGCTCGGCCACCACCAAGCAGTACACATTGGTGTCGTCCATAAAGGTGCGAAGCCACGTTTCGCGTGCCGCTTCTGTCCAGGGAGCTAAATCTAGCGTGATACAGCTGTTCAGAACATAGTAGTTGTAGATGCGGTTGATGGCGGCCGCATCACTGATTGCCGCAACCCGAATCGATAATGAAGATGGCAGCGAAGACATGAATTGAGCGTAATCAAGCGGTTGCGGGGCGGGTTATCAGGAATTGGGTGATCGGCAGGCGATCAGGTTGATCATTTCAAAGGCAATTGTGGCGGCCGCAAGTGATGTCAGTTCCGCGTGGTCATATGCTGGTGCTACTTCGACGATATCCGATGCAATTAAATTCAACCCCTGCAAACCGCGTAGAATGCCGAGCAGTTCGCGAGTAGTCATGCCGGCGATCTCTGGCGTACCGGTACCGGGGGCGTGGCTGGGGTCAAGCACATCGATATCGATAGAAAGATACAGCGGGTGGTCGCCAACCCGATCGCGGATTCGTTGCACGACATGCGGAATTCCTTTGCTTTGTAAAGTATCGCAATGAATCACCTTAAAGCCTAATGCTTCGTCTTGGGCAAGATCTTCGGGGCTATAGAGCGGGCCACGGATGCCGACATGCATCGAAGCATCATCCCTGAAAAGTCCTTCTTCAGCCGCTCGGCGAAAAGGTGTGCCGTGCGTATACGGTGCGCCGAAATAGGTATCCCAGGTATCAAGGTGCGCGTCAAAATGTACCAATGCGACCGGGCGGCCCACGTAGCGATGCACCGCCCGCAATAGCGGTACCGCAATCGTGTGGTCGCCGCCGAGGCTAACGATAGCACCGGCTTGGGTGAATAGTTCGTTTGCCGCGTGTTCGATTTGTGTAATAGCCTCTGCGATATTAAATGGATTACAACAGACATCACCTGCATCAGCAACTTGTAAAGTTTTATACGGCTCGGTACCGTATGCAGGGTGAAAATTGGTACGCAAATGACGCGATGCTTGTCGAATACCTTGTGGCCCAAAGCGTGCGCCGGGTCGATAACTGGTGCCGGCATCAAACGGAATACCGAGCACGGCGACATCACAATACGGGACATCGCGCAATTCAGGCAATCGGCAGAAAGTCGATGGTCCTGCAAAGCGAGGCAACGTCATGCCGCTGACTGGTCCAATCGGGGGGGATTTGTGTTTGCTCATGCTGGTCTAGATCAACAAAATTGGTTATGTAGTCAATGCACCGCTACAACTGCTACCAGCACCTGCGGTACACCCAAAGCAGTGTGTACCAACCGAAACTGGGGCATTCTCGAGCTGTGCGAGGTTAATCTGCCATAGTTTCTTCCGCCCGCTCGCCGCCATCGGAAGTCCGAGCATTTGGTTAAAATCACAATCATATATATAGCCTTTCCAATCGACACTCAAGAGATGGCGACACATGAGCGGATCGACGGTATCAGGGTTGAAGTTATCCACTAGTAATTGCAAGTAACTTTTTAACTGTCCGGTGCGTTTTAGAAAATGCTCGAAACGGTTGATGGGTAGATTGGTAATGGTGAGCAGGTGATTGAAATCAATATCAAAATCGGTTTTCAGGCGGATTTTATAATCGCGTTCCAGCTCATGTTGGGACGGCGGCAAGGTTGGACCAAGCGGGTTATAGACCAAGTTAATCGTCAAACTCTCGTCGCGACCGTACCCGTACTGGTTAAGCAGTTGCAGTGCGGAAATACTTTTCCCGAACACACCTTTACCGCGTTGTGCTTCGACATTTTCAGAGGTGTAACAAGGTAACGAGCAGATCAAGTGGATTTTTCGTTCGGCATACCACTTCGCCAAGTCTTCTTGGCCTGGTTCATGCAACACCGTCAGATTGCAACGTGAAGTGATCGCGATCCCGTGTGCCAACAACGCATCGACAAACCGTCGAAACCCGGGGATCAACTCCGGTGCCCCGCCAGTCAGGTCGGCGTGTTGAATAGCATTATTCGCCGCCCACTCGGTGATTTTATCCATTGTCTCGGCGGACATCATTTCAGTACGTTTTGGACCGGCATTGACATGGCAATGCTGGCAGGCTTGGTTACAAAGATAGCCCAGGTTGATTTGCAACTCGTTGAGCGTTGCACGCGTCAGCGGGGCTAGGTTATGTTGCTGAAGCGTATGTTCGAAGTTGTGGTGGGTGAGGGAGTCCATGAGAATATAGTAATGGCTAGAATCCGAGCGAATAGGGCATGATGTTGCTTTTATAGTTCACAAGTATAACTGAATTTGAAGTGCAATTTTTGTTCGACCTCTATGAGTGAACATTTATTGGACTGAAGGACACAGGTCGTTCAACGGACAACTGCCACATTTCGGTTTGCGTACCACACATGTATACCTGCCGAGCAAAATTAGCCAATGGTGTGCGTGTTGTTTGAATTCATCCGGCACCCTTTTGAGTAAACCTTGCTCAACCGTCAGCACGTCTTTCCCCGGTGCGATTCGGGTTCGATTGGCAACCCGGAAGACATGTGTGTCCACGGCAATCGTTGGGTGTCCAAACGCCGTATTGAGTATGACGTTGGCTGTTTTTCGCCCGACTCCGGGCAACGCCATTAAATGCTCACGAGTGCTCGGGACTTCGCTGCCGTGTTGTTCGATCAATAAGCGACAAGTTTTGAGAATGTTAGCGGCTTTGGTGTTGTATAAACCGATGGTTTTGATATGGGCTTTCAATTTGAGTAGGCCAAGACTGAGCATGGTTTGCGGGGTGTTTGCGACTCGATACAGTTTGGCGGTTGCGCGGTTGACCGATACATCGGTCGCTTGTGCCGAGAGTATCACTGCGATGAGCAATTCAAACACCGATTGATAGACCAGTTCTGTAGTCGGCTCGGGGTTATGTGCACGTAACCGTTCAAACATCGTTCGAATGGTTTTGGAGTGGGTAGTTGTTGGCATGGTTTGTGCATTCCAGACTAGTGGCGACCCGAACGGGGTTCGGGAACGCTCGGATTTGCGTTCTTACGCTTGACTGCGGCGAGAATTTCTTGTTGCAATAATGAATGGCGTCGTCGTCCATGTCTTTGCAGGCGAACGCGATCTCGTTGTGCTTGTCGCTCGCATTTTTCGCGGGTGCGGCGGCGGGCTTTTTCTACCTGCTGGCGGCTGAAATCGAACCACAAGCTCGGTTCGACTGCTCCGCTATTTGGTGGTGGATCACGCAATACAATGCAATCGGTTGGGCAAGCCGGCAGACATAACTTGCAACCGGTACACTCGCCGGCGATCACGGTATGCATTTGCTTCCCCGCCCCTATAATACAATCTACCGGACATGCGGCGATACAAAGCGTACACCCAATACATCCGTCTTCCTCGATAAAAGCAATGCTTAGCGGTTGATATTCACCGTGTATCGGATTGAGTGGTAAGGGAGCGCACTCCAACAAACGTGATAGCGCATCGATAGTGGCGTTTCCGCCCGGTGGGCATTGGTTAATCGCTACTTTGCCGGTTGCAATTGCGCACGCATATTCTCGGCAATTCGGATAATCGCATTGGGTACATTGGGTCTGCGGTAAGCACTGGTCGATCGCGGCAATGGTGTCGTGCGTGCTAGCGGGGGTTGGCATCGGGGGTGACGATTCGACCTCAATTTAATGTGGAGTTATTGTGATAAAAACAACCTCATCATAAAAGACAATGGTAAACTTGGCAAGTAGAACAAAGCATTAGCACTAGAATTTTCATCCCGATATTTCTAATATTTCAACACTGAGGAAGGATAATTCACGATGACGTTGGAGCACAACCTAACGGGTATTCATCTACTACGCGACCCGACCAAGAACAAGTCCACTGCCTTTACCCCGGAAGAGCGCGTACGCTATAAGCTGAGAGGGTTGCTACCGGCCAACCCAGGGTCGATGAAGAGTCAGTTGGATCGTGTATTGACCAACTTGCGGAAGAAGGAAACCGATATTGGGAAATACATTTTTCTATCGGCGCTTCAAGATCGAAATGAGCGGTTGTTTTATCGATTGATCATCGACCATATAAAAGAAATAATGCCGCTAATTTACACGCCAACGGTGGGGTACGCGTGCCAAGAATTTGCACATAACTTTCGCTCCGAGAAAGGTTTTTATGTAACCGCCGCTGACCGCGGAGACATTCGTCAGATACTCGATAACTGGCCGCACAAAGACATACGTGTCATCGTGGTCACCGATGGCGAGCGGATACTTGGCTTGGGCGATCTTGGCGCGAACGGTATGGGTATTCCAATCGGCAAGTTGAGCCTCTATTGCGCCTGTGCTGGGATCGAACCGAGCCAGTGTTTACCAGTGATGTTTGATGTTGGCACTGATAACCAAACATTATTGGATGAACCATCTTATCTCGGTGTTCGTGAAAAACGATTGCGTGGTGAAGGCTACCTTAGTTTGATGGATGAATTTGTTCATGCCGCAAGAGACGCTTTCCCAGGGGTATTGATTCAATTTGAAGATTTTGTTGCTGCCAATGCATTTACCTTATTGAAAAAATACCAGCCTAACATTTTGTGCTTCAACGACGATATTCAGGGCACCGCCGCAGTAGTTTTAGCCGGGGCATATGCGTCGACCCGAATTTCAGGAGTCGATTTCAAGGATTTGCGCTTTGTCTTTTTAGGGGCGGGTTCTGCTGCTACCGGCATTGGTGCGATGATTGCCGATGCTTTGATCCAACAAGGAGTGGATAAATCTGAAGCATACAAGCGGTTGTGGTTCTTCAATCGCAGCGGGCTAGTGCAGAGTAGTCGCACTGACTTGTCCAGTTATGCCGCACCGTTCGCGCACGATTTGCAGCCGTATAGCTTCATGGATGCGCTCAGAGTCCACCGTCCGCATGTCTTAATTGGTGCGACTGGTACGCCAGCAACCTTCACCAAGGAAATCGTTAGTCTGATGAGTGAGATCAACCCGCGCCCGGCAATTTTTGCCTTATCTAACCCCACGGCACGCGCCGAATGCACTGCTGAGCAGGCCTATCAGTGGAGCGGCGGTCGTGCGATTTTCGCCAGTGGTAGCCCGTTTGATGCGGTTGAGTTGGATGGCAAGAAGTTTCATCCTGGGCAAGGTAATAACTCCTATATTTTCCCCGGTGTTGGCTTGGGGATACTCGCATGCCGCGCGAAAACGATTCCCGATAGCATATTTTTAGAATCGGCGCGGGCACTGGCATCGTGTGTTAATGAGGCGGATTTGGAATCCGGTTCAATTTATCCAATGCTCATCAAAATCCGCGATGTCTCGCTTAATATCGCCACGGTGGTTGCAACGCATGCGTGGGAAACTGGATTGGCGGATGCGCCTCGTCCGCCCGATATTCGCAGTTATATCAGCGCGATGATGTATGACCCCAATTATTGATGGGGTTTATTGATGGGGTTGTTGTCCGCTGGAAATACCACTAAATGGTCAATATCTAATACAATGCCGAGGTCTTCGCCGACCTTGTGGTTATGATGTGATGGCACCAGCGACAAAATTTCCGCGCCGCTCGGTAGCGTCAATGTATACAAATAGTTCTCTCCGCGAAATGTGCGCTTTTTGATCTTTGCGTAGCGCCGGCTATCATCATCGTGAATAATGTCATCTGGGCGAATTAATACTTTTACCGCGCTCCCCGGCGTGCAATCGCAGGCAGGCAAACCACGCAGGGTAGCAAGTTCAGTTTCTATTTGGTAGTTTGCGGTCACGACACCATCTAAAAACGTACCTTCACCGATAAAATCTGCCACAAACCGGGTTGCGGGTACGTGGTATAAATCATATGCGGTATCCCATTGCTCGATAGTCCCATTGTTCATCACGCCAACTTGTTCGCTAAAAGTAAAGGCATCCTGCTGATCATGGGTTACCAATAAGCAGGTTGTACCGATGTCTTTCAGTAGCACACGAACTTCCTGCCGCAGTTTTTCCCTAAGAACCAAATCAAGATTGGAAAACGGTTCGTCCATCAATAACAATCGTGGCTTCGGGGCTAATGCGCGCGCTAATGCAACTCGTTGTTGCTGACCGCCGGAGAGTTCGTGCGGATACCGTTGATTCATGCCGGTGAGCCCGACTCGTTCGAGCATCTCTTCGACGGTGACTTTCTTGTGGGTGGCACCGATATGCAACCCGGCACCGACATTTTGTTCAACCGTCATGTGGGGGAATAGCGCGTGTTCTTGAAAAACCATGCTCAGGTTGCGTGCTTCGGGCGGAATGTTGCGGTGCACATCAGAGATGCACCGACCGTTCAGATAGATGCTCCCAGCATCGAGTTTTTTGAAGCCGGCAATCGCACGCAATACTGTTGTTTTACCGCAGCCACTCGGACCGAGTAAGCAGGTGAGCATGCCTTCTTCGAGCGCAAACGCGACATCGATCACCGCTTTCTGGTGATCGTATTTGCACGAAATATGGTTGACTTCAAGGAGTGCGGTCATGGCTTGGGGAGAGGGATGATATCGTACGACTCAAAATGATAACCGGTAATAGCCCGGTGAGCACGATGAATAACGAGCCGAGCGCGCTTTGTTCGATCATTTCATCGGAAGCGAAATAATACACATGGGTGGCCAATGTTTCGAAATTAAATGGTCGTAGAATGAGCGTTGCGGGCAATTCTTTCATGCAGTCGACGAAAACGATCAAGGCAGCGGTAAGTGCGCCGCTTCGGATCAAGGGCAGATGAAACCGCCACAAAGTTTGGAGAGTGCCATATCCGAGAGTTCGGGCGACCATGTCCATCGATTCAGCGACTTTGCCAAGGCTCGTTTCGATCGTTCCAATGGAAACAGCGAGAAAGCGGACCACATAGGTGAACACAATTGCAAAAATGGTGCCGCTCAATAGTAGGTTGGTGGAAAAATCAAAATGCGCCCGGAAAAAACGGTCTACTGCGTTGTCGAACGCCGCAAAAGGGATCATCACCCCGATTGCAAGCACTACGCCGGGCACTGCATAGCCTAACGATGCGATTCGTGCAGCAATAGTGACAGCGGCGGTGCGGTGTAATCGCTTGGCATATCCAACTACTATAGCGAGCACAACGCAGATACTCGCGGCGATGGCCGATACGAATAAACTATTGAACGCATAGGTTCTGAGTTGATCAGTCCATGAAGTATGGAAGTTGGTTATCACATGTTTGAGCAACAACCCCATCGGCACAACAAACCCGAACAGTGCTGGGAGCGTGCAGACCAATAATGCGCACCATCGCCATTTGCCGCTCAACTGTTGCCGTTCTTTACCGGCACATCGATGATCGGTTTGGTAGAATCGATGTCTGCGCCGACCGATGTATTCCAGCGAGATCAGTAGCATGGCGAAAGCCAACATTGTAATTGCAATTTGTGCGCCGCCGCCGAGGTTATCCATGTTTAACCAGACATCGTATAACCCGGTGGTGAGGGTTTGCACGGCGAAAAAATCTACCGTGCCGAAATCGCTAAGGGTCTCCATCAGTGCTAATGCCACCCCGACCGCAATTGCCGGGCGGGCAATCGGTAGTGATACTTGAAAGAAAGTCCCGACCGGCCCGCGCCCCATCAAGCGACTGACATCGATCAGGTGGCTCGACTGCTCGAGGAATGATGCGCGCGCCAGCAAATAAACATAAGGGTATAACACCAACCCCATCACCATAATTGCCCCCCCGAGACTGCGAATCGGAGGAAACCAGTAATCGCTGGCTAGTTTCCAGCCGAACAACCCACGGAGTGCATGTTGCACAGGCCCGGCAAATTCGAGTAGATCGGTATACAGATAAGCGATCACATAAGCAGGAATCGCCAGCGGCAGCAACAACAGATACTGGAGGGTTTTACGAAATGGAAACTCGCAAGTCGTAATCAGGTAGGCGGTGACCACACCGATAACCAAAGTAGAGGTGCCGACGCCGAACAGCAACCATAAAGTATTGAATATATATGTGGGCAGGGTGGTGGTGAGCAAATGCGACCAGATATTTTCGCGTGGGAAAAATGCCAGAAAGCCGATTGCAAGCACTGGCAAAATGGTCATTGCCGCCACACAGAAAGCCCCGACCCGCCATAGATCGATACCTCTGAACAGCCCGTTGAATTTACGCTGAGGAGTCAGGTGTGGATAGACGCCTGCGGGCATTGTTCTGGTCAATTATTGAAGTCAACACGATCTACTAACTTGGACGCTAGCGTACGCTTTGCTGCGACTTTTGCCAACGCCACCGTATCGCGTTTGAAGGTGCCGAGCGATTTCAAATAAGCACTGGTTTCAACCGCTTCGCTAACGGGATACTCGCCATTGACTTCGGCATACATTTTTTGCGCGCGCACACTGGCAAGAAATACCATCAAGCGCGTTGCATTGGCACGATGGGGTGCGTATTTTGCCAGTGTCATGCCGCTAATATTTATATGTGTGCCACGGTCATTTTGGTTTGGAAACACACTATCAACGGTATCTACCCATGCTTTTTGTTCATGGTTTTGTGTCATTTGATACATGTAGTAATGGTTAATGATAGCGACATCACAAACGCCTTCGGCAATCGCTTTCACCTGTGAACGGTCATTACCTTGCGGCGTGCGCGCCAGGTTGGCTTTGAGTCCCTCGAGCCATTTTTGTGCTGCCGCGTGGCCGTGCTTTTGTATCATCGAGGCAACCAGCGCGATGTTATACGGGTGTTTACCGGAACGCATACAAACCCGCCCTTTGAGTATTGGCTCGGCGAGGTCTTCGTAGCGGGTGATTAAGCCTGGTGCAACCCGGTCTTTTGCGGTGACTAAAATACGCGCTCTTGCGGTCAATCCGAACCAATGATTTTCCGGGTCACGAACATCGGCGGGGATGTTTTGCAGAATCTTGGATGAGTGAACTGGTTGGGTTAAGCCAGCGTTTTTAACATCCGACAGCCGCCCGATATCGACAGTAAGTACTACGTCTACCGGGCTGTTGATGCCTTCGATACGGATTCGTTCGAGCATTCCTTTTTTGGCAAAGACCGCGTTGACTTTGATGCCCGTTTCCGCGCTAAAGGCGTCGAACATCGGTTTAATTAAATGTGGTTTGCGGTATGAATAGACATTAACTTCTTCAGCATCGACCGGCGCTGCGAAAAGATAGAGCGCACTAATCAGCGCGAAACCTATTGCCAGATTTCGCGCAAGCGGGCGCATGAGATTTATGATAAGCGGCATCATGCTGTTCTAGTAATGATAGTAATGATAGTAATGATTAACTAAATCTATTCCAAATGCGAATGATTGTCAATCATATTTACAAAATAAGGCTAAAAACCGATGGTTTCAAGCTTTGTTGGAGCTGGGATAAGGTGATTAGCGCGGCACAAAATTTGCAATTTTTTGCTATCTACATTTTACTATCTATTAATTTGCCAGATATTAAAACGGAAAATCATATCCAAATTTAACCAGTTATGGGTTGGAACTTCGTCACAAAACCACCCGTAAAGAAGCCATGACCGGGCGCGAGTTCTGCGCGAATTGATCAGAATTGATCAAGTGATGCCTATTTTGCGGAAATTGTTGCACAACGGCAATGGTTAGAATTGGATATAATCTCCAATAAAAAATCAATATCAGCCATCATGGAGTGGAAATAGTGTAAAAGTGATAATAATGACTTTGCTGGATTTATTAATCCCCTAAAATAGAGATTGTCCCCTCCAAGGCAAACAGATTCATCGTGTTCATAAAACAACATCTGACGCAATTATTGCAGTTATCCGTCGAGGCACTTTGTCAGCGGGGAGAATTGCCGGAAAGCGCACAAAAGCAAAGTTGTGTCGAGCGCACGCGCGATTCACGGCACGGCGATTTTGCATCCAATTTGGCGATGGTGGTGGCGAAACAAGCCGGGCAAAATCCGCGCGAGATTGCCGCACGATTGATCGAAAATTTACCCGCTTCGACACATGTGGAAGCGGTGAAAATCGCCGGGCCGGGGTTTATCAATTTCCATATCACCGATGCCACGTATCGAACCTTGATCGATGAAATTCGCCATGCCGGCAAGCAGTATGGAGGTAGCGACCGGGGCGCCGGGCAAAAGGTTCTGGTGGAATTCGTCTCGGCGAATCCAACCGGGCCATTGCATGTTGGGCACGGTCGCGGTGCGGCTTTTGGCGATGTGGTTGCACGTGTATTGATTGCGACTGGCCATCAAACCGAGCGGGAATACTATGTGAATGATGCCGGTCGGCAGATGGATATTTTAGCGGTCAGTGTGTGGTTGCGTTATTTGGAAGCGTGCGGCGAGTCGGTCGACTTTCCAGAGAACGGCTATCGCGGCGACTACATCCGTGAGATTGCTGTCGCTTTGCACAAACAGGTTGGTGATGCGTTGAAGGTCGATCTCGACAAATTCTTTGAGCAATTGCCCAATGAACAAGAAGCGCGGTTGGACCGATTTATTGAAAAGAGTAAAACTCTATTGGGTGATGCATATCAAAAATTATTTTCCTATAGTAAAAACCATTTGGTGAACGATATCCGTGTTGATCTGCACGAGTTTGGCGTGGATTTCGACAATTGGTTTTCAGAGCGATCATTGAGCGACAATGGCGACATTACGCGCGCCATCGATACCCTCACGGATAACGGCTATATCTATGAAAAGGATGGTGCAAAATGGTTTAAAGCAACAGACTTTGGTGATCAAAAAGATCGTGTAGTGGTGCGCGCGAATGGATTGCACACTTATTTTGCCTCCGATATTTCTTATCACTTTAACAAAGGCGAACGCGGCTTTAACAGAATTGTCGATGTGTTTGGTGCGGATCATCACGGCTATGCGAGCCGTATCAAAGCCTCCTGTCAGGCACTTGGGTTTCCAAGCGAACGTGTGCAAGTTTTATTGGTGCAGTTTGCCGTTCTCTATCGCGGCGGCGTAAAAATCTCCATGTCCACCCGCAGTGGCGAGTTTGTCACTTTGCGTGAGTTGCGCGAGGAAGTGGGCAACGATGCCGCGCGATTTTTCTATGTGTCGCGCAAAAATGATCAACATATCGACTTTGATCTCGATTTGGCAAAAGCCCAATCATCGGACAATCCGGTATACTATATTCAGTATGCGCATGCTCGTATTTGTAGCGTGTTTAGGCAGTTGGCGGAAAGGCAGATGCCGAATTTGGATGAGGTTGCCCCTGACTATCAGTTGTTACAGGAGCCGCGTGAAATTGAATTGATGAAAACCATGTCGCGTTTTCCGGAAGTGGTCGAACAATCCGCTGTCGATTTAGAGCCACATTTGTTGGCGTATTATTTGCGTACACTGGCAAACGATTTTCATGCCTATTACAACGCGCACCCGTTTTTAGCAAGCGATGTGGAGTTGCGGCAAGCGCGGCTGGGGTTGATCGATGCTACCCGCCAAGTTATTGCTAATGGATTGGCTCTGCTCGGCATCAGTGCACCGCAAAAGATGTGAGCGAACCATTGGAAACAAGAGAGAACATGTAGTGATTCAAGCACGCCGAAAAGTACCTGCTCGCAAGTCGGGCAACGAAAAGATTGGTCGATCGACGCATATTGTCATACTGTTTGCCGGTATGCTCATCGGAGTGCTTTTAACCATTCTAGTGCAAGGCATGTCTTCTGCGAAGGATGGTGTTGGTGCCGGCATTCGGCAGGCTGCCCAACTTTTATGGTCAGCGACTGTCGAGCCCGAAGTCGCAATTCCCCCCCGAAAAGTGCAGCAGCAACCGCAAGCTACGACGTTCACATTTTTTGAATTGCTCCCCGGGCTGGAAGTGATTGTGCCGCAGAATGAGGATTTTGCCACAGGGAAAACGATCGATGATCAGGGCGAAGAAGCCGTCACGTTGCAACAGCCGCCTCTTGATCGTATATCGGAAAGCAGTGAAGGTACTTATATGCTACAAGCGGGCTCGTATCAGCGGCGTACGGATGCCGAAGAACTCAAAGCAACCCTTGCGTTAAACGGTATGGTTTCTGACATACAAAAGGTCAGTATCGAAGGGCGCGGGGATTTCTATCGAGTTAACCTTGGTCCTTATTTGACCTACTATGCGATGGAAAAAACCAACCAGCATTTGCAACAGTTAGGGATTCGATCGTTACGCTTCAAAGTGACTAAGTCGGGTTAGAATAGGCACTGAAATTGACTTCAGTGATCTCGGTCTTCTCTCACAAAACAAACCATGCGTATCCGGATCGGCACACGAAAAAGTAAACTTGCGTTATGGCAGGCTGACTATGTTCATATCGAACTGTTGCGCCATCACCGCAAATCTGAGCTCGAAATTGTGCTCTGCAAAATGCTGTCGGAGGGCGATAAAATTCCCGATGTGCCGCTATCTGTCATCGGCGGCAAGGGGTTGTTTCTGAAAGATCTCGAACAAGCGATGCTCCGTGGCGAAATCGATATTGCAGTTCATTCCATGAAGGATGTTACGGTGACGATGCCTGACGGTCTGTGCATCGGTGCAATCTGCGAGCGCGAAGACCCGCGCGATGCTTTTGTTTCGAATCGTTTCGCGTCACTTTCCGAATTGCCGGATGGGGCACGAATTGGCACTTGTAGCCTGCGTCGCCAGTGTCAGTTGCGCGCACACTTTCCGCATTTGTATTTGGCCAACCTGCGCGGTAATATCGGCACGCGGTTGGCTAAGCTTGATAGCGGTGAATTCGACGGAATTGTGCTCGCGGTTGCCGGCTTGAAACGATTGCAACTTAGCCAGCGTATCACCGAATATCTCCCTCCCGAGATGTGCTTGCCGGCAGTCGGACAAGGTGCAATTGGCATCGAATGTCGCGCCGATGATAGTGCGATGATTGAACGACTTGCACCGCTCAACCATGCCGATTCTGCGCTCTGTATCCAAGCTGAACGCGCACTCAATGAACGTCTGGGTGGCGGTTGCCATGTACCGATTGCGGCATATGCCACGCTCTCGGGCGATGTTATCACCTTGCGCGCACTGGTCGGTACTGTCGATGGAACGAAGCTGTTGCGCTGCGAAAAAAAAGGCAAGCGGGCGGAGGCTACTCTGATTGGCCATGCGGCGGCCGAAGAATTGCTCGCTGCCGGTGCTGCCGAGGTACTGGATCGCGTTGATAGAAGCGGATTCTAAACCACTTGCGGGGCTCGGTATTTTGGTGCCTCGACCGGCACCCCAAGCGGCTGCCTTCGGTGCCATCGTTGAGCAAAACGGTGGCAAAGCGATTGTCTTTCCGGTCATCGACATTGTGCCGCCAAATGATAATGATGCGTTGGTCAATGTACTGCAGGACCTAAAGCAGGTTGATCTCATTTTTTTTGTCAGCGTCCATGCGGTTCACGGTGTTTGTAGAGCATTGCGGCAACATCGCTTTAAAATACCTTCACGGATACGTGTTGCCGCGGTCGGCCCGGCAACTGTGAAGGAACTCAAACGGGCAAATATTCAAGCTGATTTTGCGCCCCACATGCGCATCGACAGCGAAGGCTTGAGCGAAACACTGCGTGATACCGATGTGCGCGGAAAAAATATCCTAATTTTTCGTGCACAATCTGGGCGCGAATGGCTCAAGCAGAATCTGGAAACACGAGGTGCGCGCGTCCGTCATATCGAGAGTTATCGGCGTCAAGTGACCAATCGTTCGATCGAACCGCTTTTGATGCTTTGGCAGGGTGGCGAAATTAATTGGGTTTTAGTGACCAGTGTGGCGATATGGGACGCATTGGTGAAATTAGTTGCACCATCCCATCAAGTATTGCTTGAAACCACGCCGATTTGTACTTATAGTGAGCGAGTGAGAGATTATTGTCGGAAAAATGGTGCGCGCGCAAAAATTATAGTTGCCGAACACCCCGCCCCCGAATCGGTGGTAAGAGCGATCAGTACTAGTCGATCGTAAAAATCACCTGTTACGGGTTAATGATTTGATTGTATCTGAATAATAATTCGTGGAAGAAAAAGTACAAGAAAAAGGAAAAGCTGAAGCTTCGCAACCAGTAAAAGCAACAGACACGGTAGCACCGGAACAGACTGCTATGGCGAACGGAGGAGGCAATCGGTTGAGTTGGGTGGCGTTGGTAACCAGCCTATCTGTGTTGCTAGTCGGCGGTTACGGTTGGTATCAGAATACCGAGAGTCTGCGACGCCAAAACGATACATTCCTACAACAACTCAGTGTGCTTTCCCAAAATAGAGATGCGCAGAGCGAAGCCAACCGAGTGCAAATGCAGAATTTGGAAGCGCAGAGCGACAGCCTATCCCGGGATGTCGCCGTATTGTCCACATCTATCGACGGTATAGCGGTTGCATTCGGGGAGGGTGTCGATGTTAACCAAAGTTTGCAACAAATCGAAAAACTCATGGTTTTTGCTAACCGTCAATTGAATTTTTTGCAAGCCCCCCAGCTTGCTGAGCAAGCACTTGAGTTTGCCGATGACTACTTAAAAATACTTGCCGACCCCGTATTCGTCCCTATACGGGCACTGCTCACTGCCGAGCGGACTGCTCTCCATAATACAGTAATCGAGGATCGCTCAAAGATATTGCGCGGCTTGGCTACACTTGCTCAGGGGGTGGATGAATTGCCGCTGCGTAGCGAAGCGTTGCCCTCTCCCGATCGCGATACCACGACGGCAGATTCGCCGCCGTGGGGGTGGGCTGGTAGATTACTGACCAGGCTTGGTGCGCGAATTAATGTGAATGCTAACGATCATCTGCCGTCGTCGTTTGTCGGCGAACAGCACTGGCTTGAAGTGGAAAAAATCAAACTAATTTTAGAAACCTGCCAACTTGCGTTGATACGCGGACAAAGCGATATCTATCAGGCGCGCATGGCGGAAGCACGTACGTGGGTGGATGGGTACTTCGATCTCGAATCTCCCGGTGGGGAGGCTTGGTTGCAACAATTTGAACCGTTAATAAATTTCAATTTGCAGAGCGCGTTGCCGGATATTTCTGCATCGCTACGGGAATTCCGAAAAATTATAGTAAACCGAACTTCAAACCAATGAAACGCTTGCTCGCCATGGTTGTCGTTATATTGGGCATTGCCATCAGTGTTATCTTGCTGGCGTTAGATGAGACTGGCTATGTGGTATTGACATATGGTGCTCAAACCATTCGACTACCGTTGACGTTGTTTGCTTTGTTAGTGTTATTTGCCTTTTTTAGTACATACATATTGCTATCGATGTTTGGTTACATCATGTCGGTACCCAAAAATCTGCGCGTATGGCGGCGTAAGCGTAGCTCGACGGAGGCACAAAACCACACCTTGCAAGGCTATGCTGGTTTAATCGAAGGAAATTGGGTTTTTGCCGAACAGCAACTGCTCAGTAAACTCGAACACAGTCAGTCGACTTTGTTGAATTATCTCGGAGCGGCATATGCGGCACAGCGACAAGGCAACCAACAGCACCGTGATGAATATCTCGCTGAAGCACTGATACGTTACCCGAAACAACAAGTGGCAATTCAGCTGGTTTCGGCACGACTGCATTTTCAAGGAGGCGAGCTTATCGAAGCGCAGGAGATATTGGAAAATCTGCCCAAACATGCTATGCACAATATGCCGACGGCGCAATTACTTGCAGATGTCTATCAAGCATTACAAAATTGGAATGCCTTAGTAAAATTGTTCCCACTGCTTAAGCGGCACAAAGTATTTACCCCTGAAGAACTAACAAGTCGAGAGAAATTTGCGTGTGAAAACTACTTGTCTGCGCCCGTGTTTGCGGGCGGTAAACATACCCCGACTGCCGCTTTTGAGTCATTACCTTCTGCAACTAAAAACAATTCCGACATCATTGCCATATATGCTCGGCAATTGATTTCGGTGTCTGATTATTCGGCAGCGGAAATAACCATTCGCAAAGTACTCCGCCGACAATGGCATGCCGAGCTTGCCTATCTTTACGGCAAGACGAAATCGCTATTTGTCGATAAGCAAATCACCGAGGTTGAGTCGTGGATAGAAAAATATGGAGTGCAAATTAATATCACCTTAACGCTTGCCCGCTTGTATCGTTATCAAGGGAAGTTAGCAGAATCGAGAGATTTTTATCAACGTGTGTTAAGCGATCAAGAACACATTGAGGCACGTGCCGAGTTGGGCGAACTATTAGAAGAGATGGGAAACTCTGAAGCTGCACTAGAGTGCTATCGGCGAGGTTTCGCGGAATTGTCACCGTCGGCATTGCCAAATCGATTGGCTACGCGCGAGACTCAAACAGCAACAGAATCGGTCCTGCCGGTTGTGTGTTGATTAATGTCAGCAATTATAATTCGGATACTTCTTCTGCGTAAGAAAACGAATCGAATAAGAACCTTTCGATGCGCATACCTTTTGCGCTCAGCGAGTCACGTAAGGCGTTGATCATGACCGGCGGCCCGCTTGCGTATACATCAAAATCGCAAAAATTCGGATAACTCGCGACAACAACTTCATGCACCCATCCAGTCGCACCATCCCAGTCGGGTGCAGTCGGTTCGGACAGTACCGGCGTATAAGTAAAATTTTCGTATTCGCGCGCCCAGTGTTGGATCAGTTCAGGCATATATAAATCCTGCACATCGCGAGCTCCCCAGAAAAGATGAATGCGTTGTGCCGCATGTTTGTCAAGTGCTTGTTGCACCAATCCTTTAATCGGCGCAAACCCGGTTCCTCCAGCGATCATCAGCATCGGCTGACAGGCTTCCGACTGCAATAGATAGGTGCCAAATGGACCCTCTAATCGGAGCAAGTCGCGCACGCGCAAAGCGGTAAATACTTTCGACGTAAAATGACCATTTGGCACATGGCGAATGTGCAATTCAAGCCCTTCTTCGTCGGCTTTCTGTGGCAGGTTTGCGATGGAAAAACTGCGCCGTTTACCGTTTTTCATTACAATATCAATATATTGCCCGGCGATGAATTTAAATGATTGTGACTTTGGCAATTGCAGAAAAACCTGCATTACGTCGCCCGTTAATTTTTTCATCCGTGCCACTCGACATGGCAACATTTTAATTTGTATACTTGTTCCCGATGCAATTTCATTGACATCGATAATCACATCTTCGAGCGGAATGGCTTGACACAATAGGAGTTTACCTTGTGCGATTTCTTCATTGGATAATGCAAAATCATCGTATTCCCCGTAATCGACCTTGCCAGCAAGCAATGTCGATTTGCAGGCACCGCAAACGCCGTTGCGGCAACCATAGGGAAATATACGCTGATCGCGCAATGCCGCATCGAGGATGGTTTCGCCCGCTTGCATAGCAAAGCAACTATCGTTGCGCCGATTAGTAACGGAAAAAGACATGGGTCAAGTTAGTTTTGCAGTTGTAAAATTGGAATGGCATTACATAATGTGTATTGTATCCATTTTTTCGTATTAGAGTATGCCTGAACTACCCGAAGTAGAGACCACGCTAACCGGTTTGCGACCCAGTTTGTTAGGAGCGAAGATCGTGCGGCTGGTAGTGCGCGAGCGGCGGTTGCGGTGGCATATTCAATCCGGTCTTGAAGGCAAAGTGCGCGGTCGCACGGTTACCGCAATGCGGCGTCGCGGCAAATATATACTGATTCATCTTGATGACAACGAGCTTGACTGCGGCGACCTTGACTGTGGCGGGCTGTTAATTCATCTCGGCATGTCGGGCTCATTCCGAGTGCTCACCAAAAATACCGGCAAGAACGCCGCCATTGAAACTCATGATCACTACGACCTGATTACTGACCGCGGCCACATCGTCCGCTACCGCGACCCACGCCGCTTTGGCTGCCTGTTGTGGGCAAGCGGCGACCCTACGCAACATAAATTAATTCGCGCCCTTGGAATTGAGCCACTGGATTTGGAATTCAACGGGAAGTATCTGCACCACGCCGCAAAGGGGCGCACTTTGGCGGTAAAAAACTTGCTGATGAACGGCAAAATTGTGGTCGGCGTCGGCAATATCTACGCCGCCGAATCGCTGTTTGATTCAGGCATTCACCCAGCACGCGGCTGCCACCGTATTTCCGAACAACGCTATCGGCGATTGGCAGATTCAGTGCGAACAATTCTAACCGCAGCAATCCAACAAGGCGGTTCCACCATCCGTGACTTCGCCGCAGCCGACGGGCAACCCGGTTACTTTGAGCAAGAGTTGATGGTGTACGGGCGTGAAGGCAAACAATGCTATACGTGCGGCACACGCATCCGCAACATCACCCTCGGCCAGCGATCTACTTTTTATTGCCCGAGGTGTCAGCGGTAAACTGCGGTCATTCCTTCCAGTAAAATTCGGTTATAAAAAACGCCTCATGTCTTTTGCTAGAAGATTGACGGCATCCTTTAAAATTTCAATATGAAGCGGTTTGAAATGCTTATGAATCGGCTGATCCACTTTGCGCTCACCCTGCAATAAAGTGACAATATTCAAATCGCAAAAAAAATATGATTGGATGGTATGAGTTGAATGACTTCCATAAATTGGTTTTGCAAGCGAACTATAATCGCCGCCAAGTTGACTTTCCAGCTGGAACAAATAACAAGATAGCTTTGGATGTTGCGTTTTTAGCAAATCAAAATCTATCAATATTCTTTTTATCATCGCATTTTCAGCATATGCCTTACACTCAATGCCGATAACAAACTTACCATTAATAAAGATATGCTTGTCAACCGATAACTTGTAAATGTAATCATTTATATTTTCTTGAATGCTGTCTCTAACATTCATATCTTTTATTCTACTAAGATATTCTTGTTTTATTGGAATAGAAATTTTCTTGGAATTAATTTCAAGCGCGCTCGGATTTCCACCAATAGAACTCCATGTTATGGTCGCAAGAGATTCGGTAATGTATTCTTGAAGTCTTCCCTTGACAGATCTGACAACCCCGCCATATGCGCGATCTTCTGTGTTTTGAGCGTCATTATCAACCACATTAACAATGTGATTATAAGCATCAATTATCTCTGGCAAAGATTTCGCTATTTCCATTTTAGAATTCCCCCGCTATCAACAATTCTTTGTTTGGCTATTTTGCAATACTCATCGGAACAATCTATGCCTAAGTATTGCCACCCGAAATTATGAGCGGTTAGGGTTGTGGTGCCTACGCCATTGAATGGATCTAAAACAATGTCGTTTCGAAAACTGAATAGTTTCAATACGCGCAACACCAGTTTCTCGGGAAACATCGCCGGATGTCCATATTTTTTCATATTGCGTTCGGGAGCAATCGACCACTTGGCGTTCACCCAACTTTTGAACTCATCGTCACTTATATCAATATCTTCTTTGTTACCGGCTTTTTTCAAACTACCCTTGCAAAAAATCTCAAGGAACTCCCATGTATATTTAAGGTACGGACTGGAAGGGCTTTTCCAACTTCCCCAAGCAGTATATTTACAGTTGTAATTGTTTTTTTCCCACAAAATTTCACCTTTCCAGATCAAGCCCCTATCCATAAAAAATTTGCTGACGAGGTGATGGGTTGGAATGTAATCCGAAAACAATGGTTGGACATTGATGATGATTCGGCCGCCGTATTTGACTACTCGGATACATTCGTCAAAAATCGCAAAGAGTTTATCAAAGTAGGCATGCCAACTAGCGGTGTCTTGGTGCGCATCGTAGTTCAGTCCGAAATTATACGGCGGCGAAGTGATGACGATGTCAACACAGTTATTCGGCAAGTTGGCTAGGACTTCTGTGCTGTCTCCGGTTATAATTTTATTTTTATATTCAACTGGCAGATCGTTATTCGTCCGCGGGAACTCTTTGGTGAAAGATTCATAGCCGAGGCGTTGTTTTTCTTTCTTTTTCCGGTCTTTTACCTTGCGCTCGTCGTTATAACCTTCATAAATCCGCTTGCCGCTACGAAGGCCGTAACTTTGGGTTTTCCCGCGAGTTTTGCTGATGATTTCGCCGCTGGTTTTATCGATAGTTTCACCGTTCATTACTTAATCATAACCTAACGGCGATTTTCCTGCCATAATAACAATCTCGAGCATCATCATATTTTGTTTGATCTATCTTGTTGGGCACGACTTTTTTATTAACATAGCCATGAAACACGACAACATCCTCGCTACCATCGGTGACACGCCGTCGATCAGATTGAACTGGTTGGGTAGCGATTTGGATTGCCAGCTATGGGCTAAATTGGAAGCTTTTAATCCAGGTGGGTCGGTCAAAGACCGGCCAGCGTTGCGGATGATCGAAGACGCTGAAGCGAGCGGCAAGTTGAAGCCAGGCGATGTGTTCATCGAGCCGACTTCGGGCAATACCGGCATTGGTCTTGCCATGGTTGCGGCGGTCAAGGGCTATCGTACGATCTTTGTGATGGCGGAGGACATGAGCGAAGAGCGTAAAAAGATTTTGAAAGCCTACGGTTGCGAAGTGGTTTTGACACCCGCCGAAAAAGGAACCAGCGGTGCGATCGAAGAAGCACGTCGCTTGGAAAAAAAGGAGGGCTATTTTTTTGTCGGGCAACACTTCAACATATCTAATCCGGCCTCGCACGAGCAAACCGCAAATGAAATCTGGGAAGATTTCGGTGCAAGCCTCGATGCAATTATATTGACCACCGGCACTGGTGGTACAGTCACCGGGCTTGATAAGTATCTTCGGAAAAAACACCCTGCTCTCAGAATCATTGCAACGGAGCCAGCGGATTCACCGATTTTGTCTCAAGGGGTTGCTTGCAAACATAAGATCATGGGCACTGCCCCCGGTTTTATCCCTGATACACTCAATCAAAGTGCTTACGATGAGATCGTCCCTATCACCACCGAGCAAGCGTATCGTACCACCCAAGAATTGGCACGGCACGAAGGTATTTTGGCAGGCATTTCCTGCGGTGCAGCAACCTACGGCATGCTGACAGTTGCTGCTCGCCCTGAATATCGTGGCAAGACACTGCTTGCGATCCTGCCGGATACCGGCGAGCGTTATTTGAGCACCGATGTGTGGACCGATGTTTGAAATGGCGAGTGTCAGAAGAAAAAAATAATCT
>WASV01174290.1_pt1 | contig 36006 bp, 35 predicted proteins | sample 5698531 | NCBI WGS metagenome assembly WASV01 (sample SAMN11175559, study PRJNA528189) | sponge metagenome | isolation source: marine sponge | host: Myxilla | place: Antarctica: Western Antarctic Peninsula, King George Island | collected 2013-01 | reverse complement strand
CGCTTCCGATAAACAGTCGCAACGTAGAAAAGTGTTTGATGCGGTTTATTATCACCTTGAAGTAGTGGAAGAATTTTTGCGTGAGCAACCGGCGACTAACCAAAAGATTCGCGAACAAATCAAAAAAGACCCCGATTACACACCATACTACGCAGGGTCACGCGCTGACAATTTGACTTATGACCTCATCATAGAACTGCTGGAAAATATGAATTGGGCGGATTCGGATGCGCGAATCGTGCTTTTATACTTCCATTCTCACAACACTTACCAATCTATCATGGCCAATTTTAACTCGGACTATGTTAGGAGTTGGCAAACGGAGAGAAAATTGGAAATGTGGGACGGCGGCATGCAATATCAAACGGAAACACTACGATTAGCCAGGGAGGCAAAGGATATTTTGGATAAGGTACGCGCGGCGGGCATACGCAAAAGCGGCACACGCATAAACTCAAATCGTATCAATCAATAACCGACGACGATAGGCATCGACGAGTTCGGGGATCCTAACTAAACCTAAAAAATTGGGGTTCTGGGGCCTGAACACATTGTGCGTTTCATGGTGATTTCCTCGTTGAAGTCATTAGGTTCCCTAATCCTATTCCCGCCACCGTTGATTGTCAACCTCCTATCCAAGTTCACACATCTGAAACAAAGTTCCTGGTTCCCACGCTCCCGCGTGGGAACGAGAAATATTCACCTATCGGGCTTGACCCGATATCCAGTGCCGTTAAAATTATAATCAACGACGCTGGATACCGCATCGAGTGCGGTATGTGGGGGGTTGTGCGGGTTGTGGGAGGTGTGGAATGGGGGGTAAGGAATGGCGGCGACAATCTCTTTTCATGGTTGTCAATCTGCATAATGGTTTCCCAGCATGCGCCGGAAATATTCCTCTAGTTTGTTTTTTAATACGCAGGCGTCAATGTTGGCCGGGGTAGCGTAGCGGCTTAACGGTTCATGGCGGCGCACCGCATCGCACAAAAAATAGCGTTGGTAGCGCGAAAAAAGCGAAGCGTCGATCATAATATTGCTGTTGCCAAAATAATACGGGACCCGTTTAATAAACTGCTTGAATACATCCACATAAACATAGTATTGCAACTGCGAGGGATCAATAAAAACGCTTCCTTGGGTTTGCCGAAAAATAAAAGTGCAGTTGCGCCGTAGTGCGTTGATGTCGCGCATGGAATAAAACATGATGCCGTCCAAATCTTGTTTGCTCTGCTGTCGCGGATATTTTTGCAGAAAATCCCCAATATATTGAAAATCGCCGACTGAAAAATCGGCACCATCCGTGACAAAACGAAAACGGCAGATATCGTCATAAGACATTCCCGTTTTGTCGCGCGCATACAATGCGGCAACTACTGGGAAGGGCGTGATTTGCGAATTGTCGGGAAAACACGCGCTACTGAATACTTCGGCTTTGAGCAAAACATAGTTTTTGGCAAAATCGCCGAGGAGCGCAAAATTAGCACGTTTAATCAGATAAGACAGCGGGTGGAGCACACAAACCCAATCCGCTCGTAGTTTGTCAAACGACCGCAAAAAGGAAACCCCCAGATCTCGCGTTCGAATATCCACGTCCATGTCGATAGTCGCCGTTTTAATGTTTTTCCGAATTTGCGATGTGCGGTCATTAAACGGAGGATTGCCGACCATTACCAAAGGCGCGCATTCCGCAATATTAAATTTTTTCCTGGACACTCCCGCCAGCGCGTTGGCACACAACACGGTTGCCAGTGGATTGTGCGTGCGCGCCCGTGCCGCCGCGCGTTGGTCAATATCACACCCTATTTCGTTCTTGTGCCCGCGTAAAAAACTGCCGTAGCCGCATGCGTTGTCAAAAACGACCGCGTTATCGGGAATTACTCCCTCCAGCATTCCCCAAATGACGCGTACATGTTTCGGGGCAGTGTAATAAGCGCCCAAATTAACGGTTTCGTCTCGGGACAAATGAATTTGCCGATCGCAGGTTGTCTGTTCAATTGTCAAATTTTCAATATCTTCTTCCATCGACATAAATTGTACACATTTTCCCTCAAATGTACAACCGCTACCCGTTTCTGTTTTGGGTGCGGCTACGCAGAGCACACCGATGTTCCCATTACCGGGGTGCTCGACTGCATCATAATCGCCAGGCCGTCATGCCACTCTCCGTATCATCACCCCGGCCAATAGCAGAAATACAAGCAGCGGCAGAATAGCGGCAAACAGGGGGGGCAAGCCATATGCAAGCGCGATGTAGCCGAAACCTTTGTTGGCGACTTGGAAACCCAATCCGATCATGATGCCGATGAATAGGTTTCTGCCGAGGGTGCCGGAGCGAATGTTGACGAAGACGAAGGGGATCGCAAGCACGACCATCAGCGCAGTCGATAGGGGGAGCATAATTTTACTCCAGAACGCTAGTTTGTAGCGGGCAGTCAGTTGTTGGTTTCGTTCGAGGTAGCGAATGTGAACGCGAAGTTGTGACAAGGACAATTGGTCGGGTTGCACGAGTAAAACGGAGAGCGTACGTGGAGTGATATTCGAGTGCCAAATAGTTTGTTCGTGTTGGCTGGTGGATGAGTTGTCGGTTGGGTCAATGGAGGTTTGCTCAACTTTGCGTAGTGTCCATTTGCCGTTTTCAAAAGTGCCGGTTGCCGCGGAAGTGAGTTGGCGCAATTTTCGGTCGGCGTCAAATTCGAATATCTTGATGTGGAGCAAATTTAAGTTCGGCAGGACTTGTGCAGCGTTGAGATAGGTAAGGCCGTCGCGCATCCATAGCCCGGAATCGGTATCGGCTTCGATGTTTAGCCGCAACGCTTCGGCACGGCCACGTTGTGCCATCGTTTCCGCAGGCGGGGCAACAAATTCGCCGATGAGCATGGCGGTGATGACGAAGATGCTACCCACCTTCAATGCGCCCCAAGTGATTTGCAATACCGAGACACCACCCGCGCGCATAGCAATTAATTCAGAGTCGTTGGCGAGCATGGATAGCCCAATCATGGTGCCGAGCAATGCCGCCATTGGAAAAAGTTCATAGACATTGCGCGGAATAGTGAGAGCCACATAGGCGAGCACATCGAGTAGTTGGTAGTTGCCTTTACCCAGTTCGCTAAGTTGGTCGAGCAACAAAACCAAGGTGAATAAGCCGAGTAATGCCAACATCGAAAGAAGCGTGTATTGCAAGATAACTTTGCCAAAATAGCGATGAAGTATCATCCGCCGGGTACCGGCAGGAGGCGCAAATTGTGGTAGCGGCGATGGAGCATGAAGAGAGCGGCGATGAGGAAGAGAAGGTGAATGACCCAGAGTGCCCAGTGTGGATCGTTGGTGCTTCGGCTAATCAAGGATCTCCCCACCCCGAGTGCGTTCGAATAAGCGAAATACACGAGCAACGCCGACAGCATGCCGGGGAAACGCGCTTTCCGATTAGAGTGCGAATAGAAGGAGAGCGCGAAGATCATCAAGATCGCCAGCATCAGAACTTTAGAAATCCGCCAATGCAACTCGCCGCTCGCCGCGGGATTATTTGCATCCAGTAGGTCGATGGTCGACATCGCTTTATGTGGCAGGTTGCGTGGTGCGGCCGCTTGCAGGTTGGGTCGCCACTGATAGGTGTCAAAAGCGTACATCATATAATCGGTGGCACCGGCGGTTGCTTGGTAGACACGACCGTTTTCCAATACAAAATTGCCGTTTTCAAGGATAGTTTGGTATCCGCTCTTCGCCAAGATTACGACGTCTTTCTCGCTCGTATGGTCGTCGCGACGATAGATAAACCAGTCGTAGTAGCGGTCGGATTTCTGCTCATAGCGATCGACAAAATAGACCCCCCCGCCTGGGATCCCGGTAAACACCCTCGGGTTGAACTCGACCCACTCGCTGCTACTTTGAAGTTGTTGCAAGACCGCGCGCGATACTTGAATGGAGAGCGGCGACAGATAGAGCGAGAATACCGCAGCAACCGTGCCAACTAGTGCGAACAAAACCATCGCTGGTTTGATCAAGCGGAGGATACTGATACCGCAGGCATTGATTGCCGTTAGCTCGTTATCGCGAATCCACCGCCCGATGACTAGCAAGGTCGCGATGTACAGCGTGAGTGGAATCAAAATATCGAAGTAGGCGATCATTTTGAACAGCAACAGTAACAGTACGCTCCCTGACGGAATACTCCCCTCCGCAGCCTGCTGCAAAAACCCGAGCAGGCGCGCAACCAAAAATATGGAGAGCAGAATACTGCCGATTGCTCCGCATGCTTGCAACACTTCACGGATAAAGGCGCGCTGGATAATAATCATTGAAGAAGAATCATTGAAGAAGAATCATTGGGGAAGGATCATTGAGGTGGGCAGAATTGCATAAAGAATAGCGCAGAAGTATGCAACATTTTATTAGCCTTGTTATAATTGCTATAGATGATTTGTTATTCAATTTCTGCGTCATTTTATGGGGGGTAGCGATGCGCTGGTCAGCAAAAACTGTCGATGTGGTCATGTTATCTTCTGGTTGCTTGGTTGTCGGCATGTTCGAAGGCGAACCGCCGAAACTTCTTGCTAGCGGCAAACACCTCGACCAAGCGGCAAAACAACAAATTAGTTCCACCCTCGAACGCGGCGATTGGAAAGGATGCATCGGCGAATCTCAATTGTTGTATCACCTTCCCGGCATCAAAGCTGAAAGAGTGTTGCTCCTTGGTTTGGGAGTGCAATCTGATTTTACCGCATCGGCGGCGCGCCGTGCGGTGCAAGTAGCGGTCAAATTGCTCATTGCTCGCGGTATTTCGAGCGCTGATTTTTGCTTGTTGGAAGCGACATATGAGGGTGCTGACGGGTTGGCAGACAGTCGGCGGCGCACGCGTAACCTAGTCGAAGCAGCCGGACATGCTATGTATTCATACAGCCAGACTAAGAGCAGTACGTCCCTTCCGAAGCTAAAGCAGTCTGGAGTTCTGTGTGAGCGCGCAGATCTTCCCAACGTGAAGCGCGGAATCAGTGAAGGCATGGCAATTGCACGCGCGGTAACCGTTGCGCGCGACTATTCCAACTTGCCGGGCAATATCTGTACACCGTCTTTTCTCGCTAGCGAAGCGAAGCAGATGGCAAAAAAACTGGGCATTACAACGACCATACTAAGCGAAGCCGAAATGAAGCGGCATAAAATGGGCGCGTTGCTTTCAGTCTCGCGCGGTAGCCATGAACCGGCAAAACTGATCGTGATGGAATACGCGGGCGGTAAGCGTGATGCCCCACCGGTGGTATTGGTCGGCAAAGGGCTTACCTTCGATGCCGGCGGGATTTCGCTCAAGCCGGCCGCCGCCATGGACGAAATGAAGTACGACATGTGCGGCGGTGCAAGCGTCTTCGGTGCGGTACACGCGGCCGCGGAATTGGCACTCGAAATTAATCTGGTCGGCATCGTTCCTAGTAGCGAAAATCTACCGGGTGGTGCCGCCAATAAACCCGGCGACATCGTCACCGCGATGAATGGGACGACCATCGAGATACTCAATACCGATGCCGAAGGACGACTTATTTTGTGCGATGCGTTGACCTATGCAGCGCGTTTCAAGCCGTCGGTGGTGGTCGACATTGCGACCCTGACCGGTGCCTGCAAGGTCGCATTGGGGCAACCAGCAAGCGGACTTTTCAGCAACTGCGACACGCTTGCTAGCGAGCTGACCGCCGCTGGTGAAGTGAGCGGTGACCGTGTGTGGCGCATGCCGATATGGGATGATTACGACCAACAATTGAAAAGCAATTTCGCCGATCTGGCGAATATCGGCGGCTCCGGTGCAGGTGCTGTGACGGCTGCGTGTTTCCTCAAACATTTCGCCAAATCCTATCGTTGGGCGCATCTCGACATCGCTGCTAGTGCATGGCTTTCTGGTGCGAAAAAAGGTGCGACCGGTCGACCTGTGCCATTACTCGTTGAGTTTTTGCTGCAGCGTTAGGCGTGACGATAACAGATGCCGGGCGGGTCGATTTTTATGTACTTGCCGCGACCGAAATGACAGAAAAATATCGCGTTGCTTGCAGAATTGCAAACAAAGCGTATACGCAGGGCTTAAAAGTATTTATGCGTACTGACGACTCGCAGCAAAGCGCGACACTGGATAAAATGTTATGGACTTTTTCGCAGAATAGTTTTGTGCCGCATACGATCTACGATGCAAAAACATGTAATGCAGAGGAACATGATAGTACCCGCTATCCGGTGCTAATTGGTTGCGGGGAACCCCCGCTGGCGTGCGCCGATTTATTGATTTCACTTCAACAAGCGGCAGCGGCTGACTACACGAAGTTTGGGCGTGTCGCCGAGTTGATCATCGACCAGGCGGCGGATAAATCGGCCGGCCGCGACCGCTACCGTTTCTATTGCGCGCAAGGTATCGAACCACAAACGCATCAAATTCCCTGATGCTTGTGCATTGAGCACCCGATGTCATTGAATAAAAGAGTGTTGGATAAAACCTACGAACCGAGTTCGATCGAATCGAAGTGGTATTCGATTTGGGAGCGCGAAGGCTCTTTTGAGCCATCCCATCCGCAAGCATCACCGTATTGCATCATGATTCCGCCGCCGAATGTGACTGGCAGTTTGCACATGGGGCATGCATTCCAAGTCTCAATAATAGATGCCTTGATTCGCTATCACCGCATGCAAGGCCGACACACTCTATGGCAAGCGGGCACCGACCACGCTGGCATCGCCACGCAGATGGTCGTTGAACGCATGCTGGCTGAAAGCGGCAAGACATGCCATGACTACGGGCGAAAAAAATTCATCGAAAAGGTTTGGCAATGGAAAGCCGAATTTGGCGACAACATCTCGCACCAGTTGAGGCGTATGGGCGCATCGCTCGATTGGGAAAATGAACGGTTTACCATGGACGAAGGTTTAAGCAACGCAGTCAAGCAGGTTTTTGTGCGGCTCTATGACGAAGGGCTGATCTATCGCGGTAAGCGACTGGTAAATTGGGATCCGGTGTTGTTGACTGCGGTATCCGACCTCGAAGTGGTCAGCGAGGATGAAGAGGGTACCATGTACTATGTGCGCTATCCGTTTGTGGACGACAATGCGGACGGCATCATCATCGGTACGACCCGCCCAGAGACTATTTTGGTGGACGGTGCGATTGCTGTGCACCCCGATGATGAACGCTTTCGATCGCTAGTTGGTAAGCGTGTATGGGTGCCGATGACTAGCCCGCCGCGTGCGATCGAAATCATCACTGATGGCTATGTCAAGCCTGAATTTGGCTCTGGCTGTGTCAAGATTACGGCGGCACACGATTTCAACGATTATGAGGTTTATGCGCGCCACCCGGATAAAAACATTCCGCTGATCGCCTTGTTTACAGCAGATGCCAAGCTCAATGAAAATGCGCCGGAAAAGTATCGAGGCATGGATCGCTATGCCGCACGCACTGAAATTGTTGCCGATTTAAAAAAGCAGAAACTTCTAATCAAAGAAGAGCCGCACCGCTACAAACTACCGCGTGGTGACCGTTCTGGCGCGGTTGTCGAGCCGATGCTCACCGACCAATGGTATGTCGATTTGACCCGCGACATCCTTGCCGATGGGCGTCCCGGCGGCAAGGCAAGCATCACCGACCCGGCCATTGCAGCGGTGCGTGATGGGCGCATTCGCTTTGTCCCGGAAAATTGGAGCAAGACCTATTATCAGTGGCTTGAGAACATCCAAGACTGGTGTATCTCACGGCAAATCTGGTGGGGGCATCGTATTCCGGCGTGGTATGACGAGGACGGCAATATCTATGTGGGTGTCGATGAAGCCGCGGTGCGTGAAAAATATGAGTTGCCGCAAGAGCGGAAATTACGACAAGATGAAGATGTGCTCGACACTTGGTTTAGCTCGGCGCTGTGGCCGTTCTCGACGCTCGGATGGCCCGAAAAAACCGACCGCTTGCAGATGTTCTATCCAACCAGCGTCTTGGTAACCGGGTTTGACATCATTTTTTTCTGGGTGGCGCGCATGATTATGATGGGGGTCAAATTCATGGATGATGTACCGTTTCACCAAGTGTATATCCATGGATTGGTGCGCGATGCGCATGGCAACAAAATGTCGAAATCCAAAGGCAATGTTCTCGACCCGATCGATCTTATCGATGGCATCGACCTCGAGGCGTTAGTCAAAAAACGCGCTAGTGGTTTGCTACTGCCGCGCGATGCTAAAAAAATTGAAGCACAAACGCGTGGCGATTTTCCTGACGGCATTCCCGGTTACGGTACCGATGCCATGCGCTTCACATTCGCCGCACTTGCTTCCACCGGGCGCGATGTCAACTTCGACATCGAGCGCACCGAAGGCTATCGAAACTTCTGCAACAAACTTTGGAATGCCGCCCGCTTTGTGCTGATGCACACCGAATCCAACGATTTCCGGAGCGGCGACACGCAGCTGTCGCTCGCCGATCGGTGGATGATCAGCCAACTGCAGCGTAGCGAAAAAGCGATTGTAGATGCCATGGAAATCTACCGTTTCGACCTCGTTGCAAAAGAACTCCATGAACTCATCCGGAAACACTATTGCGATTGGTATGTTGAATTGTGCAAACCGGTATTGAATGAAACCAACGGCGACCAAGCCGCTACGCGCGGAGCTCGGCGCACTTTAGTCGATGTCATGAAAGCCATGTTGTGCTTGGCGCACCCGATTATGCCGTTCATCACCGAAGAAATCTGGCAGAAGATTGCTCCACTGACATATACACACGATGAAAAGCCGGGCGCGAGTATCATGATGCAATCCTACCCCCGATCTGAACCCGATAAGATCGATCTGCAAGCCGAACGGGAAATGCACCATGTGATGGGGCTCATCTTGGCGATCCGAAAACTGCGTAGCGAAAACAACATTTCTCCAGCTAAACGTATTTCTGCGTTGTTAGTTGCCGCGCAACCTAATTACGCCCTGCCAAGCGACGGTGAAGGTTATATTAACGCGCTCGCCAAAACCGAATCCATCCAAATTCTCTCATCCGAGCAAACAAAACCGGACGGTGCGTTGGCGGTCGTTGGCGAAATACAGATCATCCTGCCGTTCAAAGACCTCATCAACATCTTTGATGAGCGCAAACGTATTACCAAAGTGATCAAACAGACACAATCGCGGATAGATCAAAGCACCGCTAAACTTGCCAACCCTGAATTTGCCAGCAAAGCCCCAGCGGCAGTCGTGCAAAAAGTACAAGCACAACTGGACGATTTACACTCAAAATATGACAAGCTCACCGATCAGCTGAAAATGCTGAAGGCAAAATAATGGCTTATTAGCCTCTCTGAAAAACACACCGGAAGCAAATTGATCACGCACGACTAACCCATTTTGGATGTCGCTGAAAACCGGCAACTATCTCGGTATCGCATAAATTAGACCATAACTATACCAAAAATGGTAAATTGACCACATTTGGTCTTCTTTTGGTTCAATACCGTGAAAAGTTTTGGCACAAGCAGATGTGACCGACATTCATGCTAAAGGAAGACCGGCAATATGTTACCGCTGCCGCTAGTCGAAAAGCAGAAGATTTTGTATTGAAAATCTGCCGGGAACTACAGCCGGATCACGGTTGCACCCAAGGCCGTTGCATCTTGTGACTGATGGGTGGTAAACAATAGCGTACACGCTCGCATTTGTTGTAATGCTAGCAGGTGTGCAATCATTTCCGCGCGTAAATCTTCATCCAGTCCGGTGAACGGCTCATCGAGCAGTAATAGCGGCCGGTTACGCACCAGACAGCGTGCGAGGGCACCTCGTTGTTGTTGGCCGCCGGATAAACTCAGCGGTTTTCGTGCTGCAAAGGGAGTCAGTGAAACCCACTCGAGCGCCTGCTCCACCATGGCAGATTGGGCGGGTGACAGCTGCATGCCGGGATGCAAGCCGAGCGCCAGATTTTGTCGAATGGTCAAATGGGGGAACAAGTTATGCGCCTGGAACAGGTAGGTAAGTGGGCGTTCGGCAGGCGGGATGGCGAGCAAACTTTTATTAGCGAAGCACACATTGCCAGCGTTTGGGTGCAGAAAACCGGCAATGAGGTTGAGGATGGTGGATTTACCCACCCCGCTCGGCCCCATCAACGCCGCGGAAGTTCCGTTGGCGACGGTGAAGTTGGCGCGAATCGATGCACCGCTGGACGGATAGGTAAAAGCGATGTGGTCGACTTCAAGCATGGGGTTTCTGCTCGGCTACGCGCCCGAGGTTTTCGATCAGCCAAAATAATGCAAAGCACAGTACGCATAAAACCGCTGCCACGACGGCGGCTTGCGCCAGGTGATAATTGCTAATGAGACGATACATGAGTAGCGGCAAGGTATGCAAATCCTGAGTGCCGAACAGCGCAATTACGCCCATATCGCCGGCCGCTAATGTAGTTGCGACCGCCAGCGCGTAGGTTATCGGTTGGCGTAGCGCAGGCCATAGTACATACCGCCACCGGTGTATGCCGCCGATGCCTAAAATGGTACACAAACGATCATACCGATCGCGCTGGGTGTGCACGGCGGGTAGCAAAATACGAATACCAAAGGCTAATGTCAGCAAAGCATTCAGCGCCACTACCAGCACCGGGCCAAGCGATAGTGCATCGGTGAAGTGACGGAAAAATAAAAATAAACCGGTGCCCAGCGTGATTGGTGGTACCAATAAATTTAACGCACCGATCACTTCCAACACAACCGCGCCTCCTGCCATGCGGCGGTGGCGGCGTACTGAGACGATCGTGTCAGCGATAACAAGTGCGAGTATGCAGGAAAGGAAACCGGCGCCTAGCGCGATCGTCAATGTCCACCACAGCGCCTGCCAAAAAACAGGGTCCGCTAGGATTGACCAGCCTTCTGGTTTCGCCGCTTTCATTAACACGGCAGCGAGCGGTGATAGCAAAAAAATCGTCGCAAGCGCGATCACGGTAGTATCGACCAGGCGAGCATGCCATGTACTGCCATCCGTTCGGGCAATTCCCGGTTCATCTTCGATGCACAATGGAAATGACGAGCCACTGGCGAAAAACAGCAATGCCAATAACCCGCAGATACCGATTTGAATGAGCGATAATGCGACCGCCCGAGTTAAATCAAAATCAAAGCGAATCGCTTGATAAATCGCAACTTCCAAGGTTGTGGATTGCGGTCCTCCGCCGAGCGTGAGGACGATCGCAAACGATGTAAAGCACAACAGGAAAACCATCCCGGCGATGCCGCCCAACAAGCTGCGAATCACTGGCCATTCGATATGTCGAAAAATATGCAGCGGACGCATACCGTATAACTGCGCTATATTCCAGCTGTGTTGCGGCAATGTCAGCAAGCCGTTCAGCAATATCCGTGTTGCCAGCGGTAGGTTGAAAAATACATGCGCGAGCAAGATTCCACCGATCCCATACAGGTAATCGCGCCGCGCAAAGCCCAACGCGGCGAGCAATTGATTGAGCCAACCATTTCGCCCATGCAACGCCACCATGCCGAGCACCGCTACGATGGTTGGAACGATCAGCGACAGGCTGCTGACACGGATGATGAACCTTCGCCCGAAAAAATGCCTACGCCGCGCCAATGCCCGTGCCAGCGGAATCGCCAAACCCACACTAATGAGTGTCGATAACGCGGATTGCCACAAGGTAAAGCGGATGATCGCGCCGGTGCCCGGCTTATTCCATTCGGTGAGCAGGGCGAGTGAGCCGGCTTCAGCGGCCAAACCACCAAGCGCGCATAGCACCAAAAGCAACACCCCGCCGATGGCAAATCCTCCCATGATCACCCCCAAAACAATAAAATTTGGCTATTCGCGCAGTGCCCGGTTGAATTCCTCCACCCACATAGATTTGTTGGCTTCGATGCGGCGCGGCGGCATGACGAAATGCTGTGTCGGTTGCACCAGCGTGGCAAAAGCCACGGGCACGCCATCGGCGAGAGGAATTATCGGATACATCCAGTTGCCGGTCGGGATCGCGGCTTGGAAGCCGTCGGAGACAATAAATTTCATAAATTGTTGTGCCAATGCTGGATGAGGGGCATTTTTGAGTTGCGCCGCTACTTCGATTTGCATACCGTGCCCTTCGGAAAATGCCGCCGCCTGATAGCGGTCGGTACCCTCTACGGTCATGTGATACGCCGGCGATGTCGTATAACTCAATACCATGTCCGCTTCGCCATCGAGAAACAATCCATATGCTTCCGCCCAACTTTTGGTCACGGTCACAATTTTTTGCGCTAATTTGCGCCATACCGCAAACGCATCCTCCGCATAAATCGATTTGACCCACAATATGAGCCCTAATCCCGGTGTTGAACTACGCGGATCTTGAATCAGAATTTTGAGTGAATCGTCGGCCTCCACCAACTGCTGAAAACTGCGTGGCGGATTGGCTAACCGCTCGCGATCGTAGATGAACGCAAAATAGCCGTAATCAAACGGTAGAAAGGTCGGATCATCCCAGGCAAACGGGATGTCCAAGATCGCAAGGTCGACGCCGTGCGGTTTTAGCAAATTAGTTTTTTGCGCGTCGACAATCAGGCTATTATCGAGCCCTAACACTACATCTGCCCGCGACTTGCTACCCTCCAATTGTACGCGGCTGAGAATACCCGTCGAGCTGTCTACTGCTACAAAGTTCAAGCGGCAATCGCAGTGCGCCTCAAATGCCGCTTTAATTCTTGGCCCAGGGCCCCACTTTGAAGCAAACGAATCGTAGGTATAGACATTCAGTATGGGCAGATCATCGGCGCGTGTGCAGAAAGCAACCACACTTAAAACAATTAGCGGGAGGATCAAAGACCGAAATGATGTCAGCACGATTTCACTCATTAGTGATAAAAACTAGTTACGAGGGAAGAGCCTTCGGAAGAGATCGCCCATTTCCACGCTACCATAGGTTCGCTTAGGTGCGGATGGCACACTGACACGATAGTGCGGTCGCTCAGCATATCCCTCCGGTAAAGCTTACCGCATAATTATAGCATGTCCGCCTAAAATGATAATGGGCTCATCGTGATTTTTCGTATAATGGCAATAAGCTCCTCTAGATGCTCCATAATCAGTGAAATGAAATGCAACAATCCATTTGCCCGGAAAAACTCACCCAAGGTTGTGCACAACTGGAGATCAGTTTATCTTCTACGCAATGCACCCGCCTGTGTAGGCATCTCGAGTTATTAGCGCAGTGGAATCGCACATTAAATTTAACGGCTATCCAAAACATCGATGACATGGTTACGCTCCACCTGCTGGATTCCCTCTCAATCGCGCCGTTTGTGCGTGGTCAGACTATACTGGATATCGGTAGCGGCGGCGGTTTTCCAGGCATTCCGCTTGCCGTGATCAATCCGGAAATTCAAGTGACTTTGATCGATAGCCGCGGCAAACGGGTCGAGTTTTTGCGCTATGTCTGTGCGACACTCGGGCTTCGCAATGTTCAGGTGGCGGCATCGCGGGTTGAAAATTATCAGTCGGCGGAAAAAGTTGATACGCTTGCGACCAGAGCATTCGCATCATTCAAAGAGACACTTCGTATGACCGCTGGTTTGCATCACCCCGGCGGGCAATTGTTGGCGATGAAGGGGCGACATCCGGCGCATGAAATTGCATGTCTTGATCCGGTTCTGCGGATGAGGGTAACTGTCGAGAAATTACAGGTACCATTGTTGGATGCCGAACGCCATTTGATCATTGCCCAATTCCGGTGATCGAGTGAGAACATTTTTCCATCGAGGTCGAAAATGGCACGTTTAATCGCAATTAGCAATCAGAAAGGTGGGGTCGGTAAAACGACAACTGCGATCAACTTATGTGCATCGTTGGCAAACGCCGGTAACCGTACATTATTGGTCGATATCGACCCGCAAGGCAATGCTACAACTGGCAGTGGTGTGGCTATGCACGATCAGAAGCAGGGCACATATGAAGTACTTTTAGGGGAGTGCGCGATCAGCGACGCCATTATTCCGACCATCGGCAACTACGATATCATGCCGGCGCAACCAGCACTTTCTGGTGCGCAAGTTGAGATGATGCAATTCGATGACAGAGATTTTCGTCTTGCCACCGCTTTTGCGGATATTCTCGACAACTATGACATGATCATTGTCGACTGCCCGCCAGCACTCAATGTCTTGACTGTCAACGCGCTGGCGGCAGTAAAGGAGGTGTTGATTCCAGTGCAATGTGAGTATTATGCCCTCGAGGGGTTGAGCAGTTTAATGGAAACACTCGCGGTAGTTCGCCGCGGCTTGAATCCATCATTGCAAGTGCTGGGGTTGGTTCGGACTATGTTTGATAGCCGCAATTCGTTATCAGCCGAAGTTTCCGAGCAACTGGTCAAACATTTCCCTGACAAGTTGTTTCGCGCCGTGATCCCGCGTAACATTCGCTTGGCTGAAGCCCCAAGTCATGGAATGCCGGTGTTGCATTATGATCGACGCTGTGCAGGTTCCCAAGCATATTTAGTGTTGGCAAGCGAGGTGTTACGCAAGCGTGCCGGCTCCCAGAATAACAACAACTCGGAGAAATTGGGGTGACGATCAAGAAAAAAGTAACCAAGAAAAAAGTGCGTTTGGGGCGGGGGTTAGAAGCATTACTCGGCGATCCGCAAGGGCGGGCCGGCGATTTTGATGCCTCCTCCGAACAACTGAAACAGTTGCCGATCGAACAATTGCAGCGAGGTAAGTATCAGCCGCGCATGAACATGGATCAGGTTGCCCTAAACGAGCTCGCCGAATCGATCAAGCAACAGGGGGTTGTCCAACCGCTGTTGGTGCGGAAACTCGAGAGCGGGTGCTATGAAATCATCACCGGTGAACGCCGCTGGCGTGGGGCGCAATTGGCCGGCTTGACACGCGTGCCGGTGGTGGTCAAACAGATTAGTGACCAAAATGCGATGGCCGTAGCGCTCATCGAAAATATTCAACGCGAGGACCTCAATTCGATCGAGGAAGCTATGGGCTTTCAACGACTGTCGGAAGAATTTGGTTTAACCCATCAGGAAATTGCCGATGTGGTCGGGCGCGCGCGCGCGTCAGTCACGAACATATTACGTTTATTATCGTTGCACCCGAGGGTCAGAAAACTGATCGAGGAAGGAAAAATTGAAATGGGGCATGCACGAGCATTGTTAGGGTTGCCGCACGAAAAACAGTATCCGGTTGCGAAAAAATTACTCGCTATTGGCATGACAGTGCGAAAGACCGAGCAGTTGATTGCCGATTTGCGCAAAGGCGATTACAAAAAACCCGTTGGCGTAAAAAACCAAGACATACAGCAACTCGAGGACAGCCTCTCCAAAAAAATCGGCGCGCAGGTAGCCATCCGAGGCGACAAAAAGGGCAAGTTGATTATTTACTACTATTCGTTGGACGAACTCGACGGAATTTTAGCGCGCATCCAGTAGTGGAGACTATCGATCCCGGTAAAAAATGAATTATGCTATTGCTAGCGGTATTCTAAATAAGCGATTAGAGCGAGGCGACCGCATATCGGGTTACAATCAAGAACCGTATTTTTAACACAAAGGGGTAGATATGCAATTATCAATTCAAGGCAAGCAAATAACGATCACGAAAACGTTGCACAGTCATATTACAGAAAAAATTGAAAAAATTGTGAGCCATTTTGGAAAAGTCACCGATGTGCATGTTGTGATCTCGGTCACGAAAAATCAACACACTGCTGAAGCAATGCTCAACTCTAAACTTATCACGCTGCACGCCACTGGTACCGCCAAAGACCTGTATGCTGCCATCGACTCGATGACAAACAAGTTGGATCGACAACTTACCAAGCATAAAGAAAAACTTGCCGATCTCGGACGTGGCGATGAGGTGTGATAACAACATAGCGAAACTTGTCCCCCCTTCCCTTTCAACTGCAATGATGACCGAAGTCAGCATCCATGATTTTATCAACGTTGACCGAGTAGTCATCGACCTCTGCGTTTCCAATCGCAAGCGATTATTTGATCACTTAGCAAAACTAATTTCTCCGCATGATAACGAAGAGGAAATTGATGCGATATTGCATGTGTTGACCAAGCGCGAAAAACTGGGATGTACCGGTATTGGCAAGGGCATTGCTTTGCCGCATGGGCGAATTGAAAGTTTCACCGAACCGGTGATTGCCATCGCTCGACTTAGGGATGTAATTCATTACGACGCACCAGATGAAGTGCCGATTTGGTTAGCGGTGTGCTTGTTGGTTCCGAGCGAAAATCAGCAACTTCATTTACAACTATTAGCGAGTCTTGCCGAGCGATTTGAACAGCCGAACTTTATTGAAAAATTGAAACGAGCTCGAAGTGCGAGTGAACTGGTCGAATGTTTTTAAGCGCCGCAGAAAATCCACACGGTTACCAATTATCTGTTTAGTTTTCAAAGGGCACCATGCGTAGGCGGCTGGGGGTGAAAAATGTATGTTGAGAAGCGGGCTACGGTGATCAATAAACTTGGGCTGCACGCCCGTGCGGTTGCTAAACTGACTAAATTAACGGGTGGCTTCAATAGTACGATCCGTCTTGTGAAAGTGGAAGATAGCATTGACAACGATAGTATTGACAACAGAAGTATTGACAACAGAAGTATTGACAACAGAAGTATTGACAACAGAAGCATTGACAAAAAAACGGCGGTCGATGCAAAAAGCATTATGGCAGTGATGATGTTGGCGGCAACACAGGGCACCGAATTACACTTCAAAATCGACGGTGATGATGCGAAACAAGCTGCCGAAGCGATTGGTCAGTTGATTGCCGATCGATTTGGAGAAGATGAGTAGCATGTTTACCTTACACGCTAGCGGCGTGGGTATCGGGATCGCCATCGGCAAAGCGCTTATCATTCAAAACGCGGGTCATAAAATCTCCAATTTCTTGATCGATCTCAATCAGGTCGAAGCCGAAATCAGTCGGTTGGACGAGGCTTTCAGACGCGCCAAGGAAGCACTCAAAAAAACGCAAGATGAACTGACAGCAGAGGCACCGGAGGGGCTCCGGTCGTTGCTTGCCCTCCACCTTATGTTGCTCGAAGATTCGATGCTCATGAAGCACCCGGCCGATTTGATTCGGGGGCGTCAAATTAATGCTGAAAGAGCGTTAGCGCAACATGCCGCTAAACTGGATTACTCTTTCAAAAACATTCAAGATCCGTATCTGAGCACCAAGTCGGCGGATGTTGCTCAAGTGATTCATCGTGTACAAAGCGAGCTAGTAGGGACGAACAGCGTCAGCGATTTCGACGCACAACTCGATGGCGTGCTACCGGATCAAATTATTGTCACCAATAACCTCTCGCCGGCCGATGCCATCAACTTACGCCATCGATGCATCGGTGGATTTATCACCGATCTGGGTGGGCCAATTTCGCACACTGCGATTCTCGCGCGTAGCATGCAAATTCCAGCGATTGTCGGCATGCACAATGCGCTTTGCTATTTGCGTACCGGAGATAGTCTGATCATCGATGGTAAACGCGGCGTTGTTTTCGTCAATCCGGATGACGCAACGTTAGTTGTATATCAACGTCGCCGCGAAAAAATACGGCGGCGTAATACCCGCGATTTAGATGCGTTGCGCAAGGCTGAATCGATCTCCATAGATGGCCAAGCAGTGGCGATGCTGGTCAACATCAAATTACCGGAAGAGGCCGTAGAGTGCCCTATGCTGAACGCGCATGGGATTGGCTTATATCGAACTGAATTCATGTTTATGAAACGCGCTGAGATTCCAGATGAGGAAGAACAGTTGGCAGTATACGCAGAAGTGATTCGAAAAACGCAGCGCACAGTAACTATTCGCACATTGGACTTGGGTGCTGACAAACACGTTGACGGTGTCAGAGGTGGCAATGCGATGATCGTCAACCCAGCACTCGGACGGCGAGCGATACGTTTGTGTCTGAATGACATTGCATTATTTAAGCCGCAATTACGGGCACTGTATCGAGCGTCGGCTATTGGCTCGATAAAAATTATGGTGCCGATGATTTCGAACCTAGAAGAAGTGAATCAATTGTTTGCGTTAATTGATCAAGTCAAACGAGAATTGACGCGCGAAGGGCATGAATTTAATCCAAATACTCCGGTCGGTGGCATGATAGAAGTGCCGGCGGCGGCGATTTCCGCTGATCTGTTTGCTAGGAGGTTAGATTTTCTGTCGATCGGCACCAACGATTTGATTCAATATACACTTGCCATCGACCGCATCGACGATGAAGTGAACTATCTATATGACCCACTGCACCCTTCTGTCTTGCGTCTCATTCAAAATACTATCGATGCGGGTAAGAATGTAGGCATTCCGATCTCTATGTGTGGCGAGATGGCGGGCGACACTCGTTACACGCGTCTTTTACTTGCCATGGGTTTGCGCGAATTTAGTATGGAAGCGGCGTCGTTATTGGAAGTGAAGCAACAAATTCGCCTGACCGATATTAGCAGGCTTACGGCTCGCGTGACCGAAACAGTGAAAATCGGTGAGCCGGAAAAAATTAAGCAGATGGTCATGGAGATTAATCAGTAGTAGTGCATCCTGGTGTTGTGGGTGCGTAATGCCCGCCAAGATCGTTTTTCCGATGCAACCCCTGGCTAATCGTTATTCACGAAGGCCAAATCCGATGTTTAGGAGTTTAAGGTTGATGCTGAAAAGGGCGATCGTAAACAGCAGTATAATAAAGTAGGAAATACCGAGATTAATATCGGTGATGCCTAAAAAACCGTAGCGAAATGCGTTGATCATGTACAGAATTGGATTGATGTGCGAGACACCTTGCCAGAAATTGGGCAACATGTTGATCGAATAAAAAATACCGCCGAGATAGGTAAGCGGCGTCAACACAAAAGTTGGAATGATGGTAACATCATCAAATTTTTTTGCGAGCAGACCATTGATAAAACCACCGAGCGAGAACAATATCGCGGTCAATATAATGATACTAATCATCACCGTGTAGTTTTGAATCGATAACTTGCTAAAAAATAGCGAGACCACGGTGACAATAAAGCCGACTAAAATCGCTCGAGCGACCCCACCGCTGATATAACTTAACAGAATGATGTAGTTGGGGGTCGGTGAAACTTGTATTTCCTCGATGGAGCGTTGGAACTTTGCACTGAAAAAGGAAGATGAGACATTGGCGTATGCATTCGTAATTACCGACATTAAAATCAACCCCGGCACGATGAAATCGATGTAACGATAGCCTTCCATGTCGCCGATTCGCGGCCCAATTAAATTGCCAAAGATGACAAAATACAACGATGTCGTTATCACTGGTGGTAACAAAGTTTGTTGCCAGATACGCATAAAGCGTGATATTTCCTTTCTTACAAGCGTGATATAAGCAATCCAAATACCCGTTCCATTCATTGGATTTTGTTCTCCTCGGTCATATCGAGGAATAGTTGTTCCAGTCGATTGGTTTTGTTTCGCATACTACGCACGGTAATTCCGGCGCGTTCGAGTTGCACAAAAATCATGTTCAAATGACGGCTCTTAGGGATATCAACTTCGAGTGTAGTTGAATTTTTCAGTTGCCAATCAGCGGGGAAATCATCGGGTAGATTTTCAAGTGGTATGGCGAGATCGAACACATATGTTTCGTGTTGCAATTTTTCGAGTAATCCTTTCGTGCTCGTGTTTTCAACCAGCCTTCCCCGGTCGATAATTGCCACGCTACGACATAAATTTTCGGCTTCCTCGAGATAGTGTGTGGTTAAGATAATGGTCGTTCCGGTTTCATTGATTTTCGTAAGATAATCCCACATCGAGCGCCTGATCGTGATATCTACTCCAGCGGAAGGTTCATCGAGAATCAACAATTTCGGTTGATGGACCAACGCCCGAGCAATCATTAGGCGACGTTTCATGCCACCGGACAGCACTTGAGCACGGACATCACGCTTGTCCCACAAGCCCAGCTGATTGAGATAGTGTTCGGTTCGTTCGATCGCTTGCTGTCGACCAATACCGTAATAGCCAGCCTGATTGCAAACTATTTGCTTTGGGGTTTCAAATATACTGAAATTGAATTCTTGTGGCACCATGCCGAGATATGATTTCGCCAATGGAAAATTTTGGTCGATATCGACATCAAAAATTTTCACCGATCCGCTACTTTTATTCACCAACGAAGAGATGATACCGAGAACAGTCGATTTTCCAGCACCGTTTTTGCCGAGTAAAGCAAAGAAATCACCCTGTTCGATGGTCAAATCGATGCCTTTGAGCGCAACGAGTCCCGTGCGATAGGTCTTCTTCAGGTTGGAAATGGCAAGTGCTACAGTCATGGGTCGATCATTCTACAGCAAAATGGGTTGATGCCTCTTCATGAAAGCGCATGTATCCTTTTTATGTGTTCGCCGCCCACTTCCATTTTGAAAGAATCGCACCACTACCCGTCTAAATTTCCCGTCAGCGAGCAATCCGCCAACCGACAATCGTGGTGGAGTAATCGTGCATGGCGGTCATGAATTGCACGACTTTGCGGATATCGGTGTTTTTTGTAGTTCCAATGTGGTTATTTTGCCTTTGTTGGCAATCTCAAATTTTAGTGGAATCGAGGTGTCGGTGCGGTGTAGCCATGTGGTCACATGATTTCCTTTTTTGCCAATTCGACGGCGATTGACTTTCCATGCACAAAACTCCCCGGCCGGCACGCGCACGGTTTCTTCAACCGGTTTTTCATAAATGTATTCGCGCGCGTGGTGTGAATTTACTTCCCACACCACGGTTTCGGCAAGCGATTCGCGCGGTTCTTTTTGTAAGCGGGCAATTAAAAGTAGTGGGAAAACTACTGATTCAAACCGATCGTCGGGTGCAATTTTGGTTTGCTCACCATTGCTAAATTCAATTAGATGTTGCCCGTAATTCATGTGAAAACCCTCTTCTAGATCGCCGTCTTTTTGTTTTTTCTTTCCGCTTACCAAGACCATGCGATTTTGATGCTGGGCGAAACGTGCCAAAACAATATGATCTTTAACTTTGAATAACCTGCGGACCCAGGTTTTGAACTTGCTCGTTGAAGTGACAACATAACCATCGTCTTCGCTTCGAACACTCACCCCCAACACGCCGACCCTTATGTTGTTACGCGATACCGCATAATCAAAATTTTGATCAGAGATGGCTTGATCAGAGATGGCTTGATCAGAGATGGCGGCATTTGTTGCAAGCGAGACCAAACACAAAATCAACACATAAAATGATTGGTTTTTCATCGTAGTTCAAACAGCACCGCCAATTGCAGGTAGCCTTGGTGCTCCCCGAAGAGGCATCGAGCCGGCGTTATTTGTTGCAATGTTATACCGAGCACGCGGGAATAAAGGATCACACGCGATCCGTTGAATCACGTGTGAATAGAGCTGATGCTCGCACGCCAGTACCCGAGCACGCAAGGTCTCAGCCGTGTCACCGGAGTGGATGTCCACTTCTTCTTGTTCGATCACCGGCCCTTCATCTAAGCCTTCGGTCACCCAGTGTACACTCGCACCGTGTTTCTGCTCACCGGCATCAAGCGCCCGTTGGTGGGTGTTCAAGCATTTAAACTTTGGCAACAGTGAAGGATGGATATTGATGATTCTATTCTTAAATTGGACGACAAAGCGTGCTGGCAGAATCCGCATAAAACCTGCAAGCACTATCAAATCCGGTCGGCAATTTATAACTTTATTCAACAATTCCGTGTTCAAGAGCTCATTGTAAAACGATGCCGCTTCAGCGTCTCGGTAGCCAAGTACACTTGTCGGTACACCGGCGTTTTTTGCATGTATCAACCCTCTGGCATCTGCTCGATCGCTGATCACCTCGATCACCTGCGCCGACAATGTACCATTATCGATATTGTTCAAGATCGCTCGCAAGTTACTGCCGTTGCCAGAGATCAGTACGGACAGATTGAGGGGTGGGATAGCAGCAGGCGACATTTTTAATCCAAGATGACAACTCGTGGCGGGCCGGTTGATGCGGCAACTTGCCCAAGCGGAAAGACCGTTTCACCTTCTTCTTCTAGGAGCTCGATCGTCCGCTTCAAATCGGCCGCTCGCACCGCGATCAACATACCGATACCGCAGTTAAAAGTTCGCAACATTTCCATTGGATCTAGGTTTCCATGGCGCTGCAACCAGGTAAAAATCGGTGGCAATAACCAATTCGATCGACAGATTTCGGCGACCGTGCCGTGCGGCAAAACACGCGGCGGGTTTTCGATCAAGCCACCGCCGGTGATATGGCAAATGGCCGATACTCTCACTTCGGTGAGCAGTCGTAGTAACGGTTTAACATAGATACGGGTTGGCGTGAGTAAGAGGTCGCCCAGCGATTCGCTCGAACCTGAGTCGGCTAAAGGAGCGGCTAAATCTGCTTGGCTAATTTCCAGAATCTTTCGAATCAGTGAAAAACCGTTGGCGTGTGGCCCCGATGAGCCCAATCCAAGCAAACAATCGCCAACCTGCACCCGTGTAGGGGCGATTAGGTTTTCTTTTTCTGCTATGCCGACTGAAAAGCCAGCGAGATCGTATTCCGAGCGAGTGTACATGCCCGGCATTTCCGCAGTTTCACCGCCGATGAGTGAACACCCTGCCAACGTGCACCCGCGTGCGATGCCGGTAATCACCCTTTCCGCTTGTTCGACATCCAAAGCACCCGTCGCAAAATAATCGAGGAAATAAATCGGCTTTGCTCCGCATGTAACGATATCGTTCACGCACATCGCAACTAAATCGATGCCAGTGCCATCAAAGCATCCCATCTGTACCGCTAGTTTTAATTTAGTACCGACGCCATCGCTCGCCGATACCAATACTGGATTGCGATATTGCCCGATTGGCAACTCATACAGTGCGCCAAACCCGCCCAAACCACCGAGTACATTCGAGTCATGCGTATCTTTGGCAATCTGTTTGATGCGTGATACCAGTTCGTTACCAGCATCGATGCTGACACCACAGTCGTCGTATCGTAGTGCGTTCACGGTTTTTTTAGGGCTCACAAGTTAACAAAAGATGGCGAGATATCACCGTTCATGCAGGAATATCCATTATACCCAAAGAGAAGACATTTTGCTTGCCCGTTGCTGCTTTTTATCGGATTTGCTATCATACGATATTGCCCGAAAGCTAGGTGGTGGTGCGATAATACAACATCACCTTAGCACGCAAACATATCCAAACCACCGAATGCGATACTCGCAAGCCACAAACCATTCTTTATTAGCGTTGCTACCCGTCGAAGAGCGGAAAAAGGTGATCGAGCAATGCACCATACATCAATATGCAAAAGGTGAGCAGGTTGTGCGTGAAATGGAGCGCGGGGACAACATGTACTTCATCGATCGTGGTCGGGTGCAAGTGACGTTGTTATCGCGAGATGGCAGAGAGGTGATTTTTGCCAGCCTCGAACAAGGCGAACACTTTGGTGAATTGGCGGTTATCGACGGAAAACCGCGTTCTGCTGATGTGGTTGCGCTAACCGAAACCCAGATCATGATTATGCCAGCACCTATTTTTCGCCAAATGCTACTGAAAAACCCGGAGATTTCAGGGCAATTGTTGGAACAACTTGTAATGATGATTCGGCGTCTGTGTGATCGAATTTTTGAGTTCTCTACCATCGGTGTGAACAATCGTATTCACGCCGAATTATTGCGCCTTGCACAGGGACATCTCGAACTGGACGGTATTACCCGAATATCCAATCCACCCACGCATGCACAGATTGCTAGCCGCGTTAGTTGCCACCGAGAAGCAGTCAGCCGCGAACTAAAAGCATTGGAGAGGCGTGGTATATTAGTGCGTAAAAACCGAAATCTCATCATTGCAGACATTGAGTTGTTACAAAAAATGGTCGATCAAGTCATTGGACGTGATCAATTTCAAGTATTGCCCAAATCCATCCGCTAAACAAACTCCTATCACATGCCACCATGTTAGCCCAGCTGCCTAATTTGCTCACGTTTCTACGTATTGCTATTTGCCCGGTTTTAATACTATTGTTGCGCGACCATAACTACGCTTGGGTGTTGATATTGTTTATCGTTGCCGGTATCACAGATGGGCTGGACGGGTATATAGCCAAACGTTTTAACTATGCTTCCAGTCTAGGAGCAATTCTCGATCCGATTGCCGACAAATTGTTGATTGCGAGTGCGTATATTATGTTGGCAATTCTAGAACTCATCCCGTTTTGGCTACTAATTTTGGTGATGTTTCGTGACTTGATTATCGTCGCTGGTTATCTGATCTTGGTCGTTGTGAACGATTCGGTCATCACGCGGCCCTCCTATATCAGCAAACTCAACACTTTTATGCAAATCGTCTTGGTAATTGCGGTGCTCGGCGGAGCAGCTTATTGGGCGCATCTTTCTCTTCTGGTTGATATGCTGATTATCGGTGTCGCAAGCACGACCGTTATTAGCGGTGTGCAATACGTCTGGATATGGGGGCTCAAGAAGGATGCGCTGGTGAAGGGATGAGCCGTCAAAAACTGATACCCACCAACACCGAAGAGGAGAGTAGTTTTTCTGGCTTTTGCGTTGGTGACAATGCCGAACTGATTGCTGAATTGCAACGAATTGTGCATCAGTTGCATCTTTTTCGCGTGCTCTATCTGTATGGAGAGGCTGGTAGTGGTAAGACCCATTTACTCAATGCATGTTGTCAGCTTTCGCGCACGCTTAGGCAACCGCACATCTATTTGCCGGTGGGAGAGGCATCTGAAGTGGTCTTGCCCGAACACATTGCACCGCAGTCTTTACTTTGTATCGATAATCTCCAAGCGTGTAGAGAATACTCTGCATGGCAAGTAAAATTGCTGGGTTTATATGAAAAATTGTCGACCAATGCCGGTGCGGTGATTGTTGCTGCAGACTGCCCAACGGATGAATTGGGGTTGCAATTTAAAGATTTACAATCAAGGTTGGTGAGCGGCGGAGTCTATAAAGTTGCAAAGTTGAATGACACCGACAAACGAGCTGCCCTGAAAGCACGCGCGCGCCAAAAGGGCTTTGATCTAAACGATCAGTTGTTGCAATTTATGATGACCTATTACCGTCGTGACACGGTTTCTTTGTTTGCTCTGCTCGATCGAATCGACCATGTCTCGATGGCGGAGAAACGAAACATCACGGTACCATTCATTAAATCATTGATGTAGTAGTATCGCCCACTTTCAATGAGCGGGTGCTTTCAAGCGTTGAGCCAAGTCAGCAACACGTCGCCCGAGGGTTTCAGCAAGGCTTTTTTCATCAGCGTTAATTGGTGCATGATGGTCGGGGCTTGCCAAGTGGCTGGCTCCATATGGCGTGCCGCCAGTGGTGGTTTGGCTAAGTGTAGTGCCGGCGAATGGAATCCCGACTATCAGCATGCCGTGATGAATCAGCGGTAGCATCATGCTGAGTAACGTACTCTCTTGCCCGCCGTGCAAACTACCGCTTGAAGTAAAGACCGCCGCTGGCTTGCCGCTCAGTGTGCCTTGTAGCCATTGTGGGGTCGTTTGTTCAAAAAAGTATTTGAGCGGTGATGCGATCGTGCCAAAACGCGTCGGGCTACCGACAATCAACCCGTCGCACGCCTCGATATCGGATAGTTCTGCATAAACATCGCCATCGGCCGGGATTTTACTATCAGTCGCTTCGCATACCGTCGAAACCGCTGGTACGGTACGCAATACCGCCTCACACGTGGCGATATTCTCCACTCCGTTTGCGATGTGCCGCGCGAGCTCTGCAACCGAACCATGCCGGCTGTAATATAGAATCAAGATTTTATTCATGGCTCAATCGAGGCATCTAGCAAAAACTCCATCAATGCTTTTTGCGCAGGTACACGATTTGCCGCTTGATCCCAGATGACGCTTTGCGCACCGTCGGCTACCGTTGCACTCACCTCATAGCCGCGGTATGCCGGCATGCAATGCATAAAAAGCGCATCGCTGGCGGCGCTCGCCATCAGTTCGTCATCGACACAAAAACCTGCGAACGCTAATTGGCGCTCGGCTTTTTCATGTTCTTGTGTCATGCTGACCCAGGTATCGGTAACCACCAAATCGACATCTTTGGCGGCTACTTTTGGATCATTGCCAAGTTCAATATGGGCTGCACATTGTTGGCATAAATCATGATCTGGCGTGTAACCTTTTGGGGTGGCAATCGCCAGATGAAAATCAAACTGCTGCGCTGCGCTTATCCACGAATTGCAAACATTGTTGCCATCGCCAATCCACGCGACACGCCGCCCGCTCAACTCGCCGCGGTGTTCGATGTATGTTTGAATATCGGCAAGTTGCTGACACGGGTGATTAAAATCGGAGAGCGCATTGATTACAGGAACAGACGCATATTGCGCCATCTGCTCGATGCAAGCATGTTCTTCCGTTCGCATGATGATGAGGTTTGTCATGCGCGATAATACACGAGCGGTATCTCTGATCGGCTCTCCGCGTGCGATCTGTGAATCCGCGAAAGTCATGAATATCGGGGCTCCTCCGAGTTGAACGATCCCGCTTTCGAACGATACACGTGTTCTGGTCGAAGCTTTTTCGAATAACAATACAGCAGTTTGGCCACGCATCAAAGCGCTAGTTTTGCCCGGGTACGGCTCCTTTTTCAATTCGATTGCGCGTGCAATCATGCGCCGCAATTCTAGCGGCGACAAATCCATCAGTGACAAGAAATGGCGAACAAGCATTGAATAATCACTTAATAGAATCGAATAAGGCATCGATAATCGACACCAGCAAAATCAGATACTACGCGAGTGGCGAATAAATTGCAATGCTATAATTCAATCTCTCAACTAGTGACGACACCACTCCTGCCATGTCTATCGACCGTGCAATTCCACTATATCTAATGGCAAAAGCGCCCGTTGCAGGCGCGGTCAAAACACGAATGCGTTCCAACTTGACCGGTATACAATCGGCTGCACTCGCGCGGCAAATGCTGGAGCAGAGCACCGCTACTGCTTGCAATCATTGGTGCGGCGAAGTTGTGCTGTGCGTAACTCCAAACGCCGACCATCCGCTATTTGTGCGACTTACACGACGACATGCACTTGCAACCACAATTCAACGCGGTGCCGACTTGGGGGCACGGATGATGCAGGTGCTGAAATGCGGTATTCAGTATGCCGGTTGTGCAGCGGTCATGGGGTGTGATGTGCCGTATTGTGCAGGCACTATTTTGTGCGATGCGCATGCTATGCTCGTGCGCGGTGAAAATATTATTGGCGCGAGCGAAGATGGGGGGTTCTACTTCATGGGGTTGCAACACGCGGATGATGCACTGTTTGATGGTATCCAGTGGGGCCAGTCGACGGTGTTCGAGCAAGTGTGCGTACGTGCGCGGAGTTTGGGTATACAATTTTCTGAACTACCGCGTCTGCGTGATATTGATCGATACGAAGATGTCGAATGGCTAGCCAGCTTTGATGACACTTATCGATCCTTTTTGTGTTGATCAGCAGTTGTGGACGGCTAAACTGATATGAATATTCTCGTTATCAAACAGACGTCGCTGGGTGATGTATTGCACGCAAGCGGCCACATCCGAACGATCAAACAAAATTTTCCGCATTGCAAGTTAGTATTGCTGACCGCCGAGAGTTCAGCGGCTATCTATCGGCATAACCCGGCGGTCGATGAGATGATTTTATTCGAAAGTTATTGGATAAAGAAAAATATATGGCGACATCCATTACGCGCGTTGCGTCGTATTGCTCGTGCGATTGCCAGTGTGCGCGCACAACACTTTGACATGGCGTTCGATTTGCAGGGGTTGGCACGTTCGGTCTTGTTTTTATATGTCGCACGTGCGCAGCAAAAATATGTGAAAGGGAACTGGCTTGGGTTAATGCAATTTCGTGACCAGACATTGCATGCGATCGCGGAAATGGATGGTGTATTGCGGCGTGCACGCTTATCCGTCATCGACACATCGATGGAGTTTTGTACCGGTGTGGAGGCGCATCAAACCATCGATAAATTGATCGCCCGAATCAATCCAAGCAAAAAACCGCTACTCATTTTTAGCCCGTTTTCACGTTGGCAATCGAAAGACTGGCCGATCGCGCATTATGTCGAAATTGCCGCGCAGATTGCCGATGACTATGTGATTGTATTCACTTCGGCCGAGGCGGCGCGATCAGACATCGACGAAGCAATCAAGGAATGTTCGGTCGCACCGATCAATCTTGCCGGCATGTTGTCGCTGACCGAGTTTGCCGAATTGGTTGGAAGGGCGACGTTAATGTTGACCGGCGATAGTTTTCCGATGCATGTTGGAAGTGCCCAAAATACGCCAGTCGTCGCATTATTCGGCCCCACCGATGAAACTCGAACCGGGCCAATCGGTGCTCTTCACGAGATCATTCGCGCACCCGATTGCCGCCGTTGTGATCGTGCCGGTTGTCAGCGTCATTGTTTGCACAAAATATCTACTCAGACCGTGTTACGCGTGCTTCGTGCTCGTCTTGCCAAGAGTAAGCGTTAACTGCTCATCACCATGCTGTCGAATTCTTTCTGCGACTCTTGAGTTTCGCGTAGCAACCACTCGCGGAATGCGGCGATTTGCGGCTCGTTCTCGCGCCCGGGTGTGCAGACAAAATAGTACGAGACGTTCGATTTACACAATACTTCAGGGAACAGGCGCACCAGCCGGCCGGCATTCAAATCGTCGAGCACATGTGCACTACGCGCCAATGCGATACCCTGATGATCAATGGCGGCTTGTACTGCCAAGCTAGTTTGCGGGAACTGGGTGCCGGCCGGCATGCGTTTTACCGTTACCCCAGCATCGCGAAACCAATCCCGCCACCGCGGGCAAATATCAACTGCATTGCGGCGAAGCAACGGTAATTTAAGGAGTTCAGCCGGGTTTTTAGGCGGCGAATGATCGCCTAAGAATTGCGGGCTACAAACGGGGAAAACATACTCGGTTAACAACAACTCTTCGTGTAGGTTATGCCAGTTGCCATACCCCAACCGAATGCCAATATCCGCATTTTTCACATCGAAATCGATGAGATCATCTGAAGTTGAAATCCAGACATCGATACCTGGGTAATCTTGGTTGAAATGTCCGAGTCGATGAACCAGCCATTTGAAGGCGAACGATTGTAATAAAGTTACGCGAAGCACCGATGGCCCTGCGGTTTGCTCGCCAAGGTCTTCGATGATGAGGGTCATACGGCGCAGAAAATTTCGGATAACGGGTACCAATGCATGCCCTGCTTCGGTCAGAACAATCCGCCGTCCACGGTTTTCGAATAATTTCAGGGACCACACTTCTTCAGCATGCTTGATTTGATGGCTGATGGCACTTTGGGTGACGAACAACTCCTCAGCCGCACGGGTAAAACTTAAATGCCGGGCGGCGGATTCGAGTGCGCGCAGTGCGGAAATAGATGGAAAGCGGACGGGCATGCGGTTATAGGTATGAGTGAATGCTCATCATTAGGATGAAAATAATTCGTTTGTTTTCAAGGGGTTTCGCCTATATATTTCATGTTGTTACCAACCAGCAAAATGAAAATTACACAGGAACTCAACCATGCATAAAATTCTATCCCAAAACGTATTCGAAGACACCTTTATTCGCGGAAATATGGCTCCGCTACCTCGTTGGACGAAAGTTTTCAGCGCGCTAGCGGCAAGAATATCTGCCTCTATTAAGCGCAACCACAATCGCCGTATTGCGATTCGCACGTTGCAATCTATGCCAAATGAGTTATTGCGCGACATTGGGATAGAGCGACATCAAATCAAAGATGTGGTTACTAACTTCGGCACAAGATCTAAATAATACAGGATATAACCCCTGTCTGACAAGTTTATTCCTCCGTTGGTGTTTTGGGCGATCTAACGATCGCCCTTTTTTTTGTCCGTTTCATGTTGTTTTTAGTGTTATTTGCATTTGTTTCCCGCATGCGGTATGCTCTACATAGGAGTCGGCCAGACGGTTGCTTTGTCCGTAGGGCAAAGAGGAAAGTCCGGGCTCCATGGGCCGGGGTGCCAGATAATGCCTGGGCGGTTTAAACCGACGGCAAGTGCCACAGAAAATATACCGCCGATACATACGTCAGTATGATTCGGTAAGGGTGAAATGGTGCGGTAAGAGCGCACCGTGCCGTTGGTAACAACGGTAGCAAGGTAAACCCCACCCGGAGCAAGACCAAATAGGAATCCATAGGCGTGGCCCACGCTGGATTCGGGTAGGTTGCTTGAGGCATTCGGTGACGAATGTCCTAGATGAATAACCGTCCTCGACAGAACCCGGCTTATCGGCCGACTCCGCTTCTTTTATTACCATGCAAGCGACCACGCCACCAGCACAGACCGCTCTCCGCCCTCCGCAGCAAGTGATGACGACGGCACGTATCGGGCGTTTTCATCAAACCCGCTTGAGTTTTATGCGTGCCTTATTGCGTGCCTTAAAACGCGATGGTTGGCAGTTTTCATGTCAACGCTTTGAAATGGATGCGCGTGGTGTCGGGCTTGCGCTATATAGTGCTATCGGGCATGAACACCGCTATACATTGGTCTGCTTTGGTAATGACTTATCTACCGAGAAACGTTCCGATCGGGTGATTGCCACCGAGTGGGACGCTACTTTTGTGCTGTACGATGGTGTGCCGGATGAGGTCGCATTGCGGCGACTGGCAACGCAGGTTCCGAAGCAAGAGGCAGGGTGTTATCAGGCAAGCGAATGGGTGCTAGCACGCGCCAATCGCAGCGTGCGATTATTTTCTCATGTGGTTGAACGGCTTGCCGGTGGCTTGCAACCGGATCCGGCCATGCTCGATAAATGTGGCTATCTGATGCGCACCACGGCCGTTTATGCAAACGGTAAGTTTGGTTTACGCGATCGCCAAGCCGAAGATCGTGTGGAATTCTGCGCACCGTTTCGTGCCGAGCTGCTGACGGTTTGGCTGATTCGATGGTTTACTATTGATCTGGTTGAGCATCTAGCGCATCTTGAAAATCCGCACAAGGCGGTGAAATTGTCTCCAGTGTTGGCGCGGCAGATCGGTGTCGGCAATGCCACCGGGCTTGGGATGGCACCGTTTCTAGTGTTACATCCTTCATTGTTGCATCGGTGGATCCATGCGCGCGAGACTGCATTAGCACGGGTGCGCGCACTACCGGCGTGCGATTCAGTAACGCGGCATCAATTCACTCGCCTATTAGCGCGCCAGCAACGCGGGTTAGAAGGCTGGCATACCGATGATCACAAACAACATCTTCAGATCGAAGAGCTGAAAGTAGACCTCGCCAAGATCGCCCGCCACATTGACCAAAATGCACTCGAAAAAATAATGCCATGGGACGCATTCATGCATTGGTCGCAGACTGCATTATCTGTCGAGGGGCAGGAGCTTTTGGTGACGTTGATGCTTGAACCGCACGGCCAGCTGATCGACGATTTGACTGAATGCATGGCGAGTGATGAGACGCAGTATTGGCGTATCCGCGGTGAGCAGACTATCGCTGAGTTGATTAACGCCATCGAAAGTCATTATTTGTGGGCACTTACGATCGATTACACTGATCCAGCAGAGTGCGCACGTTTCTGGTATGTATCTAAAGAAAAACTCGAACCAAGGCTAGGCGAACGCTTTGTCGATTCAGGTGCTGAATGGGAGTTGCCACTTGCAATTGCGCGCGATATTAGTGCTTTGCATGCCGCTCTCAAAAAAAATGTGCCGGATGCTTCGGTCGCCACCTTTCTTTTGGCTTACCCGCAATACCGCCATGCGGTACGTCGGGTCCAAATTAGTGCTCGACTGCCGTATGCTGAAATCCGCGATAACTTGATTTCTGCACGCTTACTGGCGATTGATTTATTGCGTTGTAAACTGTCTTTTTTTGGTGCTACCCGATTCGATCCAAAATCGGATCGATGGATACGCATTACCATGTATCAACACGCGCCGTTGCCAAATGAACTTGCGTACATGAATGTCGATGATTGGAGTTACCCGCCGCTCAACCCCGCTATGGATGACGACAAATGACACGCTCGTTCAACCAAATTGAACGCATGGCGAGCAAGGCGACGCGCGGCAGCGGGCTTCCGTGGGGGGTGGCAGACGAAGCTGGCAAAGCAGTCGCCCGGTTGCATCGGCATGGCTTAAATGGAGCACGCACATTAGCCGAGACGTTGTACCACCATTCGCACCATGCTACGCAGTCACGGTCGCCAGTTTTGTTATCGGGGGTCTGGCGTGCGTCGAGCGGTGTGCTCGATCCGGTTTTAGTGGGGGGAGCGTTGGGCGACTGTCTTGAGCGGCTAACAAGAGAACGGATTGAAACTGCAACAATTGCCTACCCGTTGTTGGTGGCTGGCTTTCTCGCTGATATCGCGGCATGCGAAGATCGTGCTTTTACGTTGGCGTGGCACCAGGTTCGTCTATATTGTCGGCGGGATTGTTTACGTATACAAGGCGCGATGCAGGCGGTTGAATGCGAAGTTGCTGAGTGGATGTATTGCGAATTAAACTGTGGAGATAGCGTGGGAAGCACGAGCATGCCGCAACTTGCAAGAGCGACGGTCGACCCCGGAATCTGGAAGCGACTCGAACAGTACGCACAGCAAACTTATATCGCCTCCACTGCAGATACGCACATGACAGGTGCTGGGGCTGGGTTGATCGACAACGATTGAGGTTGGGAGGTTCGGCATCAGGTCCCGTTCATGTCAGCCCATTCACGTCAGGCCATTCATGTCAGCCCATTCACGTTAGGCCCGTTCAATATACGCACCGCTATCGGTATTTACCTTGATCCGCTCGCCGACATTCACGAAGGACGGCACGGTCAATTTATGCCCAGTCTCCAAAACCGCCGGTTTACCGCTACTCGCGGCTGTTTGCCCTTTGATCGTGCTTTCAGTTTCGCTGACCGTCAACTCAACGGTGGTCGGCAGTTCTACGCCAATCGGCGTGTCATTGTGAAAATTAATTTTTACGTCGATATTGGGTAATAAAAAAGGGGTTTGCGCTTCAAGATCCTCCGCATTCAGCGAAAGCTGTTCATAGTTTTCGCAGTCCATGAATAAATGGGAAACCCCATCGGCGTACAAGTATTGCATGCGGCGTGAATCGACCCGCGCTTTCTCGATCTTGTCTTCGGAGCGAAATCGTTCGTTAAGTTTAGTGGCATCGCTGATACACTTCATCTCGAGTTGGACGAAGGCACCACCTTTGCCCGGCTTGACATGGTTTTTTCGTAAGACACGCCATAACTTAGTGCGATATTCGATCAAATTGCCAATGTGCACATCAAATGCTGAAATTTTCATTAGGGTTTTATGCGATAGAAGATGTTTTTACGGATGTTGCCAAATCGGGCGGTCCGATTATACTGTCAACATTAGAGCAACCACACTATTAGAGCAACCACACCGCCATTTACCAATCAAACACCGATCATTGATTATGAGCACTTCTAACCACCTGACCTACGCGCAACCGTTCAATGCCCAGCACTTGTTAGTGAGCATCGACGAAAGCCCAGGGGTCTATGTGTTTTACCAAAAAAATGGTTCGGTGCTGTATGTCGGCAAGGCAGTGAATTTGAAAAAACGACTGACCAGTTATTTTCGTTCCTCTGGATTGGGTGCGAAAACAAAATTGATGGTCTCCAAAATTGCTCACGTCGAGACGCAAAAAACGCGTACTGAAAACGAAGCACTATTACTTGAAAACAATCTGATAAAAGACAAGCATCCATACTATAACATTTTACTGCGCGATGATAAAAGTTTTCCTTATATTCGCTTGAACGAACAAGATGCCTTCCCGCGCTTCACGTTTTACCGCGGCCGTCGGAGTTGTTCTGACCGATATTACGGACCGTATCCGAATGCCGGCGCAGTGCGTGAGATGCTTGGGCAATTGAACAAGATTTTTCATCTGCGGCAATGTAGCGACGCTTTTTTTCGTAGTCGATCGCGCCCATGTTTACAATATCAAATTAAACGATGTAGCGCGCCTTGTGTTGGCAAAATCACACAGCACAATTATCGCGAAGACATCGGTCAAGCCAAAGCAATGCTAGCCGGGCGCGACTTTTCACTGATTAACAATATTGCTAAACAAATGGAGAAGGCTTCGGTTAAACTTGATTATGAAACTGCCGCGCTATACCGCGATCGGATCGTACTGCTGCAACGTGCCGCCGCCAACCAATATGTATCCTCCGGAGTTGGAGATGCCGATGTCGTCACCGTGGCGGTGGAATCCGATATCGTGTGTTTTGGGGTGACATCGATTCGGCGTGGGCGTAATCTTGGCGGGCGGTTTTACATTCAAAAAAACCCGTTAGGCTTGACACTTGCTAAATCGTTAGGCGTGTTTCTGCCCCAGCACTACATTGGTATGGGGAGCAACATCGCCACTGAAATCTTGTTGAGCGAGCGCGTCGACAATTGTGCTTCGTTGCAACAGATGCTTACCCTCGAGAAAAAAGGCAAGGTTTTGGTTAAATACCGATGCCGTGCGCATCGTGCTCGCTGGATCGAGGCGGCGCGTATTAATACGAATGACTATCTGTGTCGCCACCTCAATCAACGTAGCCAGACTGAGTCGCAACTACGAGCTCTCGCTACGCTACTATCGTTGGATGCCCTCCCGGATTGCATCGAATGCTTTGATGTAAGCCACACCATGGGCGAGCGCACGGTAGGTGCGTGTGTGGTATTCGATCAGCGCGGCGCAATTAAATCTGCTTATCGGAGTTTCAATATCACCGGAATCGACCCTTGTGACGACTATGCGGCAATGGCACAAACGCTGATGCGTCGCTATAAACGAGTGTTGAAAGATGACGGAAAATTGCCGGACATGATCATGATCGATGGCGGCAAAGGACAACTGAAAGCAGCGGCAGGCGTACTCGAGGAATTGCAACTCATCGATTCGGTCGTATTGTTGGCGATCTCTAAAGGTCCGGAAAGGCGTGCTGGTGAGGAGCATTTACACTTGCTTGGCAGTTCGCGGGTTATAATCCCCGGTAAGAGTTCGCAGGCACTGCATCTGGTACAACGCATTCGCGATGAAGCGCATCGGTTTGCCATTACCGGACATCGACAGCGCCGCGCCAAAGCACGTGTCCAGTCGCCCTTGCAATCAATCGAAGGGGTCGGCGAAAAAAGGCGTCGTGAATTGCTACGTTATTTCGGAGGAATACGTGAAGTTGCGCGTGCTGATGTAGAAGATTTGCGCAAAGCACCGAGCATCAGCTTGGCGTTGGCGGAACGAATTTACCATTACTTTCATGGCTAATTACTCATGCTGATCCATATCCCCAATTTGTTGACGTTGTTCCGAGTGGCGTTAATTCCAGTACTGGTCGTCGTGTATTTTTTGCCGATACCGGCGCGTGAAATGACCCTCACTGGCATTTTCATTATAGCCGCTGTTACCGATTGGCTCGACGGCTTCCTCGCCCGTTACATGAATGCGATCTCCCCTCTCGGCACCTTTCTCGATCCGGTGGCGGATAAACTAGTCGTATCGACAGCCTTGGTGCTATTGGTCTCGGACAGCAGTGTGCTCAACAATGTGTTACATCCGATACCGTTTGCGGTGGCCGTGGCGGTTATTATCGGGCGCGAAATTGTAGTTTCAGCGTTGCGCGAATGGATGGCGGAGCTGGGCGATCGGTGTGTAATAGCGGTCAGCAAAATTGGCAAATTTAAAACGGCATTTCAGATGATTTCGATCGGCATATTGCTCTACGGCAAACCGATATACGATATTCCCGTTTTTCGGCTTGGCGAGGTTCTGCTTTATTTAGCAGCATTATTGACCTTATGGTCGATGGTGCAGTATTTACGCGCTGCCTACCCATTTCTATGGGATGCGCAGCAGTGAAAAACAGTGCTGGAGAAAGAGCGGCATAATTGCTTGTGCTATTGTCCCTCTGCGCCGAAAGGTATACAATCGGTACTGATAATGATGCGGGAATAGCTCAGTGGTAGAGCACAACCTTGCCAAGGTTGGGGTCGCGAG
>WASV01077403.1_pt1 | contig 36352 bp, 45 predicted proteins | sample 5698531 | NCBI WGS metagenome assembly WASV01 (sample SAMN11175559, study PRJNA528189) | sponge metagenome | isolation source: marine sponge | host: Myxilla | place: Antarctica: Western Antarctic Peninsula, King George Island | collected 2013-01 | reverse complement strand
CGAGAAGGCGGGCGCACCGTTGGAGCAGGTGTGGTCTCCAAAATTATTACATGAATAAACATTCAACGAGGTAATGGTCATGGTTGACGATAATCAGAAAATTCGAATTAGTTTGAAAGCATTTGATCACAAAACGATCGACCGCTCTACGCAAGATATTTTTGATACCGCGCAACGCACAGGTGCGGTGGTGCGTGGTCCGATTCCGTTGCCAACGAAGATCGAAAAATATACACTGTTGCGTTCGCCGCATGTTAATAAAAAAGCACGCGATCAGTTTGAGATTCGAACGCATAAGCGTATTCTTGATATTATCGATCCAACCGACCAAACAGTCGATGCGCTGATGAAACTGGATCTTGCATCAGGCGTGGATGTCGAGATCAAGGCTTAATGAAGTTGACGATACGCGAGCGAATACAATGACACTGGGGCTAGTTGGTAAAAAAGTTGGTATGACACGGATTTTTTCTGAAACGGGAGAATCGCGTGCAGTGACAATGGTCGAAGCTACGCCTAATCGCATAGCCCAGATAAAAACTGTGCCAACCGACGGGTACAATGCCGTCCAAGTGACCTTTGGTGTGCGGCGTGCAAGCCATGTTAACATGGCATTGAAAGGTCATTTTGCCAAAGCTGGTGTCGAGCCGGGTCGAGGCATGTGGGAGTTCCGGATCGATCAACCAGTGGAGTCATTAAGTGAATCGGCGAGCAAGATCATTGAAAGTGGTGAGCTCACGGTGAATATGTTCAGCGAGGGCGACAAAGTTGATGTGTCCGGGCGAACTATTGGCAAGGGCTTCGCGGGGGTGATGAAGCGTTACGGATTCCGCGGTGGGCGTGCTTCCCACGGCACCTCAAAAGCACATCGGCTTGGCGGTTCCATCGGTAACGCACAGGATCCAGGGCGCGTTTTCAAAGGTAAAAAAATGGCAGGGCATATGGGTGCAGTACGACGAACGCAACAGGGTTTGGTTGTGGTACAGGTGGACGAGCAACGCAATCTTCTTTTGATCAGCGGTTCGATTCCCGGAGCACAGGGTGCTGATGTCATTATTTGTTCTACCATAAAACAAAAAACTAAAAAATCGCAGTAATAAAGTATGACAGTTAAACTCACTATTAATAATCTCGTAAGCAAAGGTCAAGACAAATTAGATTTGTCTGACAGTGTCTTTGGTGCGGAATTCAACGAACCGCTAGTGCATCAAATTGTGATTGCCTACCAAGCGGGGGGGCGCGCCGGCACAAGAGCGCAAAAAAATCGTGCGGCAGTGCGCGGTGGCGGCTCAAAACCATGGCGTCAGAAAGGGTCGGGACGCGCTCGTGCAGGTACTATTCGAAGCCCAATATTTCGCGGTGGCGGAGTTGTCCATCCGGCCTCGAACAAAGATTTTTCACAAAAAGTAAACCGAAAAATGTATCGTGTAGCAATGCGTGCTATTTGGTCTGAGTTATGTCGTCAGAATCGTTTGATCGTGATCGATGAATTGGATATGGAACGACCAAGTACTAAGACTTTAGCCGCAAAATTGTCTGAGTTAGGTGTTACTAATACCTTGTTGATGCTACACAGCAGTAATCAAAACATCGAATTATCTGCGCGCAATCTTGCCCATGTCTTGGTGTGTTTCGGTGGGCGTGTTGACCCGGTGAGCCTCATCAGTCATGAAAATGTAGTGGCTACGGTGGATGCGATAAAACAAGTCGACGAGGTGTTACAATGAGCACTAACATCGATCAAGAACGATTTTATCAAATTATTCTGCAGCCGGTAGTGTCAGAAAAAGCAACCATCCTTGCAGATAAACATCGACAAATTACTTTCCGAGTGTTGCCAGATGCAAATAAACGGGAGATCAAGCAGGCAGTCGAAAAACTGTTTGGAGTAACAGTATTAGGGGTGCAAGTTGCGAATATGCGCGGTAAAATTAAACGCTTTGGGCGTACACCGGGTAAACGAAGCAATTGGAAAAAAGCGCATGTCAAACTACAACCAGGTGATGACATTGATTTTCTCGGATCATCCGAGAGTTAAAAACTTCGAATGCATAGCGAACAATGGGACTGATAAAACAAAAACCGACCACTCCTGGGCGCAGGGGTATGATCGTTTCGACCGTACAAGGTTTGCACAAAGGGAAACCTTATGCACCCTTAGTACATAGCAAGACATCCATCGATGGTCGAAATAATAAAGGACAAATCACCGTGCGCCATCGTGGCGGTGGACATAAACGGAACTATCGGTTGATCGATTTTAAACGTAACAAATTTGATATTCCAGCAACCGTTAAACGGATCGAATACGATCCAAACCGAAGTGCAAATATCGCATTGTTATCTTATAAAGATGGCGAGCATCGTTATATCATTGCGCCTCGTGACTTGATGGTAAATGACACCGTGTTATCCGGGGCTCATGTGCCTTTTAATCCCGGTAATAATCTGCCGCTTCAAAATATTCCGATTGGTAGCGTAGTTCACTGTGTTGAATTGAAGCCTGGCAAAGGCGCACAGTTGGCGCGGTCGGCGGGTGCCGCGATTCAATATGTTGGTAGAGAGGGGTCATATGCGCAAATGCGGCTTCGTTCAGGTGAGATGCGCAAGGTACACTTGAATTGCCGTGCCACGATCGGACAAGTGGGTAATACTGAGCACGGCTTGATAAAATTAGGCAAAGCCGGAGCTAAACGTTGGCGTGGGATTCGTCCAACCGTACGTGGCGTTGCGATGAATCCAGTCGATCATCCGCATGGTGGTGGTGAAGGTCGTACTTCTGGCGGGCGTCATCCCTGTTCACCTTGGGGCATGCCAACCAAGGGTTACCGTACCCGCGCGAACAAGCGCACTTCCAATATGATTATTCGTCGACGCAAAAAATAGGAAGAATCCATGCCACGTTCCATCAAAAAAGGTCCTTTTATTGATCATCACTTATGGTCAAAAATTGAAAAAGCACGTGCCGAAAATTCGCACAGGCCGATCAAAACCTGGTCGAGACGATCGATGATCATGCCCGAGTTTGTTGGCTTAACTATTGCAGTGCATAACGGTCGTCAGCACATACCGATCTTGATGTCGGAAAACATGGTCGGCCATAAGTTAGGTGAGTTTGTGCCAACGCGCACTTATCGCGGGCATACCGCTGGCAAAAAAGTAAAATAAGATGGTAAAACAAGATGTTGGACTATAGAAAATAATTATGCGTGTTCAAGCTGTCGCAAAATACATCCGTTTATCGCCGCAAAAATGTCGTCTGGTGGCGGATCAAATTCGTACTCAGCCGGTCAGTAGGGCATTAGAAATTCTCCGGTTCAGCGATAAGAAAGGATCTGTTTCATTGAAGAAAGTGCTTGATTCTGCGATTGCCAATGCTGAGCACAACGAAGGCGCGGATATCGATGATTTGTGGATAGATCAGGTGATGGTGGATCAGTCTCCTGTGTTAAAACGTTTTCGCCAACGCGCCAAAGGACGAGGAGTACGGATCATCAAAAGGAACTGTCATATCACATTGAGCGTGAGTAATGAGCGCCGTTCGTCTAAGCGAAGTTTGAACCGCGCGCTGAAAAAACTTTAATTGAGGAGTTAAAATGGGACAAAAAGTGCATCCAATCGGTATTCGTCTCGGAGGAATCCGAGATTGGAATGCAAAATGGTATGCGAAGCGAGATGGGTATGCTAAGACGCTGGCGAGCGACCTGAAAATTCGGGAGTTTCTCATTCGGCGATTGAAAAATGCTGCGATCGGTAAAATCGAGATTGCACGCCCGGCACAAAACCTGAATGTAACGATTCACACCGCACGTCCTGGCATTGTCATTGGCAAGAAAGGCGAAGATATCGCGCGCCTGCGGCTTGAACTTATGAAGATAAACAATGCTGCTGTAGAAGTAGCGGTCGAGGAAATTCGCAAGCCAGAATTAGATGCTAAGCTGGTGGCAGAAAATATCTGTCAGCAGTTAGAAAGGCGAATTATGTTTCGTCGTGCGATGAAGCGTGCGGTTCAAAACTCCATGCGGTTGGGTGCTAAAGGTGTCAAAGTAATGATTGCTGGACGATTAAATGGTGCTGAAATTGCGCGCTCGGAATGGTATCGAGAAGGTCGTGTGCCATTGCATACGTTCCGCGCCGATATTGATTATGGAGTGCATGAAGCACATACGACTTATGGTATTATTGGCGTCAAAGTTTGGATTTTTAAGGGTGAGGTGCTGGCCCCCGAAAAGGTAGAAGTGGAACCTGAAAGTGCCCCAAGTGAAACGACACCGTCGTAAAGGCGAATTTAACTATGCTTCAACCTAAACGAACCAAATTTCGAAAGCAACAAAAAGGGCGGAACCGCGGCCTCGCTACACGAGGCAACCGCGTAAGTTTTGGCGAGTTTGGACTTCAGTCCACCAGTCGAGGGCGTTTGACTTCTCGCCAAATCGAGGCTGGGAGACGCGCTATTAGTCGCCATGTCAAACGTGGCGGGCGTATCTGGATTCGAGTATTTCCGGATAAGCCAGTGTCGAAAAAACCTCTCGAAGTGCGCATGGGTAAAGGTAAAGGTAACCCCGAATTTTGGGTAGCACCCATTCGGCCGGGTGCCATGCTATACGAGATCGGGGGTATTCCGGAGAATTTAGCACGTGCAGCGTTGCGGTTGGCAAGTGCGAAACTGCCGTTGCGTACAACAGTTGCACAACGTCAGGTAGGCTAGGTGTGTTATTATGAAAGCATCTGAAATAAGATTGAAAAATGTTGATGAGTTGAATCGCGATCTAATCGAGTTGCGGCATGAACAATTTAATCTTCGTATGCAACGCGGTGCAGGGCAATTAGCAAACCCGGCGCGTTTCAATGTGATACGAAAAGATATTGCACGCATCAAAACTATACTGACCGAGAAGCTGGGAGCAACGCAATGAGCGAAACACAGGAAAGTCATGAAAAGCGTAGTGCACATTCGTTACAGGGCAGTGTGATCAAATCTGTTTCTGATAAAACAATCACCGTTTTAGTGGTTCGAAAAATTAAGCACCCGCTTTATAAAAAATATATTCGTCGGTCTACGAAAGTGCACGCACACGATGAGAAAAATGAAAGTCGGGTAGGAGATACGGTTATTATCCAGTCGTGTCGTCCCATATCAAAATTGAAACACTGGCGACTATCTGAAATCGCTAGTACAGACAAGTAGGAGCACGCATGATTCAAATGCAATCAATTCTTTCGGTAGCTGACAACAGCGGTGCCAAGCAGGTCATGTGCATCAAAGTGCTTGGCGGTTCCAAGCGCCGTTATGCAAACATTGGTGATATTATTAAGACCAGTGTTAAGGAAGTATTACCAAATAGCCGTGTGAAAAAAGGTGATATCTACGATGCTGTAATCGTGCGGACGCGAAAAGGTGTACGTCGTCCCGATGGTTCTATTATTCGCTTTGATCTAAACTCAGCGGTGCTATTGAATGCCAATCATCAGCTGGTTGGAACCCGTATTTTCGGTCCGGTAACGCGCGAATTACGTTCTGAAAAATTCATGCGAATTATTTCGCTCGCACCAGAAGTGCTCTAGTTCGTACGACTGACGGAAGACCATTATGCAACGCATCAAAAAGGGTGATGATGTTATTGTCATCGCTGGACGAGATAAAGGGAAACGTGGTAGCGTATTGCGCGTGCTCGGCAATGACCGTCTGCTAGTTGATAATGTCAACTTAGTCAAGAAACATACGCGAGCAAATCCTAATAGCGGCGAAAGTGGCGGTATTATCGACAAAGAAGCACCGATACACCTTTCCAATCTGGCACTCTATGACCCCGTTAGCGGTAAGGGCGCGCGTATCGGGTTTAAGAAATTGCAAGACGGGCGCAAAGTTCGCTACTTCCCATCAAATGGTGAAGTGATCGATTTAGCTTAATTGACTTCAAAATACGTACAAATAAAAACACCATGGCACGATTACAACAAATATACACAAACGAAATTGAAGCGTTGCTACAGAAGCAGCTCGGGTTCAGTAGTCGTATGCAAACTCCTCGTATCAGTAAAATTACGTTGAACATGGGGCTAGGAGAAGCAATTACGAACAAGAATGTGCTGACGGCGGCGGCTGACGATCTTATGCGAGTCAGTGGGCAAAAGCCAGTGATTACCAAAGCAAAAAAATCTGAAGCAGCCTTCAAAATTCGACAAGGATGGCCGATCGGAGCTAAAGTAACATTACGTCGTGTGCGGATGTATGAGTTTCTCGATCGACTTATCAGTGTAACGATTCCGCGTATTCGCGATTTCCGCGGATTGCCGAGCAAATCGTTCGATGGACGCGGAAACTACTCGTTTGGTATAAAAGAGCAAACCGTGTTCCCCGAAATCAATTATGATAACATTGACGCAACGCGCGGGCTGGATATTTGTATTACCACTACTGCGAGCAATGACGAGCACGCAAGGGCTTTGCTAAAAGCGTTTAATTTCCCAATTAAGAACTGAACAGGACGAACTAGATCAATGGCAAAAAAATCCATTATCGAACGAGAAAGTAAAAGGCGGTTGCTGTGCCAAAAATACGCGGACAAGCGTCTCGAACTAACTCAAATGATCGGCAATATGAAAGTTAGTGCAGAAGAGCAATGGACTGCGATGTTAGAATTGCAGAAATTGCCACGCGATTCAAGTCGTTCGCGACAACGAAATCGCTGTGTCCTGACTGGACGTGGGCACGGATATTATCGAAAATTTGGCCTTTGCCGAAATAAGCTTCGGGAAGTCATCATGCGTGGTGAAGCACCAGGCGTAGTGAAGTCAAGTTGGTAACGGTGTATTTGCGAGAGCATCCAAAATGAGTATGTCTGATCCCATCGCTGATATGTTGACGCGCATTCGCAACGGCTCACAAGCGAATAAAGTTAGTGTATCCATGCCTGCCTCTAAGAGCAAAGCGGCGATCGTTGCCGTGTTGCACGAAAAAGGTTTTATCGGCGAATATAAAGAGCGCGGTCAAGGTGCCCATAAAAGTTTGGAAGTGCAATTGAAGTATTTTGAAGGAAGCCCTGTTGTTAAAGAAATTCAACGTATTAGCACTCCGGGTTGTCGCATCTATGTGCGAAGTGACAACCTGCCATCGGTACGCAATGGTTTAGGGATTGCTATCCTGTCTACTTCGAAAGGATTAATGACCGATAAGGCTGCACTCAAGCAAAGGGTTGGTGGCGAAGTGATTTGTACAGTTTTCTGATGCAAGTAGATATACCAGCCAAAAAACAATAGAAAATTACATGTCACGTATAGCCAAAAAACCGATTGTCTGCCCCGATAATGTTGATGTCAAGATTTCTGGACGAGTTATCAGTGTCAAAGGACCGAAAGGTGAATTGAGTATGGACCTATTGCCGGGAGTTGGGTTGCAGGAAGAAAAGAACACTATTAAAGTAGTCGCTGTCGACATTGGCAAGAAACCCGATAAGAATCAGGTTGCACGGTTGGGCACCACTCGGGTTTTAGTTAACAATCTTATTCTTGGTGTCAATCAGGGTTTTGAGAAAAGTTTAAGTATCTCCGGAGTCGGATATCGGGCAAAATCTCAGGGTGACAAATTAAATATGAGTATGGGGTTTTCGCATCCCGTGGTATATCCAATACCTGCTGGAATCAAAATAGATACCCCGAGCCAGACCGAGATCACTGTGTACGGTGCATGTAAGCAGCAAGTTGGTCAGGTGGCAGCGGAAATCCGTGCAATTCGTCCGCCCGACCCTTATAAAATTAAAGGGATTCGTTATCTAGGTGAACGGATCAAAATTAAACAAGGAAAGAAAAAATAATTTCTGGAAAAGTAGCCGAATATGATCAACAAAAAAAGTGCTCGTCTTCGACGAGCCAAAAAAACTCGCAGTAAAATCGCTCGACAAAATGCGATTCGCTTGTCGGTGCACCGAACGACGCAGCATTTTTATGCACAGATATTTGATGCCACTGGAGAAAAGGTGCTGATAACAAGCTCCACCCTCGCCCCAGAAGCGCGCAAGACAATCAAGAATAGCAGTAATATCGAAGCGGCAAAAATTATTGGTGAAATGATTGCAATAAAAGCCAAAGCGATCGGCGTGGTGCAAGTTGCATTTGATCGGTCGGGTTTTAGTTATCATGGGCGTATCAAGGCATTTGCTGAATCTGCGCGGGCCAATGGGCTAGACTTTTGATCAAACTACTCTTTATTTAGCGACTAACAAATGGCAAATGGTATAGACAGAAACAAAGATCGCACTCGTGCCCGGAAAGATAATTTTCAGGAACAATTAGTGAGTGTTAGACGCGTCTCTAAAGTGGTCAAAGGTGGGCGAATATTTAGTTTTTCCGCCCTCACCGTGGTTGGTGATGGGGCCGGCAGAGTTGGTATGGGGCGCGGTAAGGCGCGTGAGGTGCCGGTTGCGGTGCAAAAAGCAATGGAAGACGCACGCCGCCACATGTTCAAGGTTCAGATCAGAGGCGATACTGTTCAATATCCGATGATCGGTCGCCATGGCGCAACCCGGGTGATGTTACGTCCGGCTTCGGATGGCACGGGTGTCATCGCAGGCGGTGCCATGCGCTCGGTATTTAATGTGCTCGGAGTCAAAAATGTGCTCGCCAAAGTTATAGGAACGACTAATCCTGTCAATGTCGTTCGCGCGACCATTCAGGCACTTCGTGAGATGCGAAATATCGAATATGTGGCTCGCAAACGCGGTAAAACGGTCGAGGAGATCAGGTAAAATATGGCACGGAAAAACCAAATCGTAAGTCCATCCGTCAAGGTTACTTTGGTGCGAAGTCTGCACGGTAGATTGAAAAACCATCAAGCGTGCGCTCGTGGCTTGGGTCTCCGGCGTATGCATCAAACCGTTGAAGTCGTCGATACTCCGGAAAATCGTGGCATGATCAACAAAATTGATTATATGATCGAATGTGAAGCGGTCGACTAAGGCAACAAAATAATGAACCTAAATACTCTTAAACCTGCTAGTGGTGCGAAAAGTGCGCGTAAACGTGTTGCGCGTGGAGAAGGATCTGGTAAAGGCGGCACTGCTGGGCGTGGCACTAAAGGGCAGAAATCACGCTCCGGTGGGTACCACAAAGTTGGTTTTGAAGGTGGTCAGATGCCGTTGCACCGACGGTTACCGAAACGCGGCTTTCGATCTCATGTGAACACACACACCGCCGAGATTCGGTTGAACGAGTTGGCTAAGGTGCAGGGCGACATTGTCGATTTGACAACGTTGAAGCAAGCGGGCGTCATTGGTTTGCATGTGACCCGAGCTAAAGCATTTTTATCTGGGGAGATTACACGCGCGGTTACCCTGCGTGGTATCGGTGCGAGCAAAGGTGCACGTCTCGCCATTGAAAAAGTGGGCGGTGTTGTCGAAGCGGCTACCGAAAATAATGAGGTCGCACCACGCATAGCGCAAACTGATAAGAACATCGAGCAATCCAAATAATGGCAAAAAAACGCGCTGCCTCGCCAGAGATGTTTAGTAATCTTACCGAGCTGAAACAACGAGTTCTATTCGTTTTAGGTGCCATGGTAATCTTTCGGATAGGCACACATATTCCTGTTCCAGGTGTGGATCCAGTTGCTATTGCTGCACTATTTGAACAAACCAAAGGTTCGATAGTGCAGATATTTAACATGTTTTCAGGTGGTGCGCTTAGCCGATTATCGATTCTTGCCTTGGGTGTGATGCCTTATATTTCTGCATCTATCATCATACAAATGATGACTGCAGTCGTTCCCAAACTTGAGCAACTAAAGAAGGAAGGGGAGGCTGGGCGTCGGAAGATTACTCAATATACTCGCTATTTTACGGTTGTACTCGCATTGTTTCAGGGTTTCGGTATTGCAGTAGCCATCGAAAGTCAGAGAATTAGCGGTAGCTCAGTCATTCTTATTCCGGGGCTCGGATTCAAAATCGTCACCGCGGCTTCGTTGGTGGCAGGGACCATGTTCTTGGTCTGGCTCGGTGAGCAAATTAGTGAGCGTGGCATTGGTAATGGGATTTCACTGATTATTTTTGGGTCGATTGTCGCAGGATTGCCGTCCGCGGTTGTTGGCACATTGGAATTGACTCGAACCGGTGCTTTTTCGTCGTTAGGTGTGGTTGCCTTATTTGTTGGAGCAATGGCAGTTACATACTTTGTCGTCTTCGTCGAGCGCGGACAGCGACGGATTATTGTCAACTACGCCAAGCGACAGCAAGGGCGCAAGATGATGGGCGGGCAGCGTAGTCATTTGCCGCTCAAACTCAATATGGCGGGGGTTATTCCACCGATTTTTGCGTCCAGTTTGATTTTATTTCCTGCAAGCCTTGGTAGTTGGTTTGGGCAATCCGAGGGCATGGCGTGGTTGCGTGACATAGCGACTACCTTGCAACCCGGAGAACTAGTCTACACGTTGCTCTATGGCGGAATGATCGTGTTTTTCTGTTTTTTTTATACCGCCATGGTATTCAATCCGACTGAAATCGCCGATAACTTGAAACGCTCCGGTGCGTTTATTCCTGGTATTCGCCCTGGCTTACAAAGTGCCAAATATATCGATAACGTGGTCAGCAAACTGACATTAATCGGTGCAATCTACATTACTTTTGTTTGTTTGATTCCCGAGTTTTTGATTGTGACATGGAGTGTGCCCTTTTATTTTGGCGGCACTTCATTGTTGATTATTGTGGTAGTGACGATGGATCTGATCTCACAGGTTCAGTCGCACTTGATGTCTCGGCAATACGAGAGTATCTTGAAAAAGTCCTCGTTAACCAGCCCACAACTCAGCCGCTAACCTTAACGTAAATAATAAACAACAGAGAGAGAACATGAAAGTACGAGCTTCAGTCAAAAAAATGTGCAAAAACTGCAAAATTATTCGGCGTGGCCAAGTGGTGCGAGTGATTTGTTCTGAACCACGGCACAAACAACGCCAAGGATAATAGTCGATAGTGTGCAAAATCTATTGGAAAGAATCTATTTTTTGCTATAATCCGATCTTTTAACCGTCAACTAATTAACCCAACGATGATCAATCTAACAAACAGCAACCAATCTGCGCAATGCGAATAGCTGGAATCAATCTTCCGAACCATAAACATATCGAGATCGGTCTGACCGAAATCTATGGTATCGGCCGGCAGCGTGCACGCAAGATTTGCCAGGCAAGTGGCATCGAGTACTCCACAAAAGTGGAAAATATTAAACAAGACCAATCTGATAGACTGCGTGTCGAAGTGGCAAAATATGAAATTGAGGGTGACTTGCGCCGCGAAGTCTCTATGAATATCAAGCGATTGATGGATCTGGGTGCCTATCGCGGCTTGCGGCATCGTCGTGGATTGCCAGTGAATGGGCAACGCACTAAAACCAATGCACGCACCCGTAAGGGACCGCGGCGAATGATCAAGAAGTAAACAAACAGAATAATACTAGCACTTAAATCATGGCAAAAAATCAAGCGAAGAGAAAAGTAAAAACTAAAGTTAAGAAAAATGTAACTGAAGGAGTTGCTCATATTCATGCGACCTTCAATAATACCATCATCACAATATCTGATCGGCATGGGGATACGCTGTGTTGGGCTTCGGCGGGCAATGCCGGATTTAAGGGTGCGCGTAAAAGCACTCCGTTTGCTGCACAGATGGTGGCAGATATTTGCGGCAGACGTGCGCAAGAAGCCGGTGTGAAACAGCTCGAGGTTCGAATTAAGGGCCCCGGCCCTGGGCGTGAATCAGCGGTTCGATCGCTTAAATTGTTAGGGTTTGATATTTATATGTTATCTGACATTACACCTCTTCCACATAATGGCTGTCGCCCGCCGAAACGACGGCGTGTTTAGCATCTTATTCTGAGTAACGAAAAATGGCAAAATACCGAGGACCTACTTGTAAACTGGCGCGTCGTGAAGGAACTGATTTGTTTCTCAAAAGTCCGACTCGCCCGCTCGAAGCAAAATGCAAATTCGACCGTATACCGGGCCTGAAAATAGGTGGTCGTCGGCCACACGTCACAGTATATGGTACGCAGCTCCGTGAAAAACAGAAGCTACGCCGCATATATGGTGTATTGGAAAAACAATTTCGCAGTTATTACAAGGAAGCCGTACGAGGGTCAGGTTCCACCGGGTTAACCTTATTACAATTGCTGGAAGCCCGTCTTGATAATGTCGTTTATCGTATGGGATTTGGAGTGACGCGTGCTGAATCACGACAATTGGTTAGTCATAAAGCGGTGACAGTCAATGGAAATACGGTTAATATTGCGTCGTACCGCGTAAAGCCAGGAGATCAAATTGAGATTGCCGAAAAGTGCAAAAAACAGCTACGCATCAAGTCGGCGCTTGAAATTAACGAGCAGATCGGTTTTGTTTCATGGGTCGATGTCGACATGAAGCGGATCGATGGAAAATTTTTATCATTACCAGAACGCGACGATCTGCCACCTGATATCAACGAATCGCTGGTAGTTGCATTGTACTCAAAGTAGCACACAGAATTAGTAGGGAATTCCCCAATTAGAACTTTTATTTTTGCATTACGAGGCATTTAGATGCACGATAACACGATCGAATTTCTCACCCCACGTTTGGTGGAAGCGAATAAGATAGATAAAAAACATTCGAAGATAATCATCGAACCGCTTGAACGAGGTTTTGGGCACACACTTGGCAATGCACTTCGTCGAATTTTGCTTTCTTCCATGCCAGGATGTGCAGTCACCGATGTGCGTATCGAAGGTGTTTTGCATGAATATTCGACGATTGAAGGAGTAAAGGAAGATGTCATCGATATACTGATGAACCTCAAAAGTTTGGTGCTAAAAATGCATAATCGCAGTGAAGCAGTTCTGTCAATTAAAATGCAAGGGCCTGGAGCGGTGACTGCTTCGGACATTACCTTGATTGATGATGTCGATATCATTGATCCCGATCACCACATTGCCACCTTGGTGAATAAAGCTAAATTTGAAATAGAGTTCACAGCGCGACGCGGCCGCGGGTACCAGACCGTTGCTACACGGATTCGAGACAACGAAGAGCTGGATGCTGCTGTTGGGGTGCTCCATCTGGATGCCTCGTTTAGCCCGATCAAGAAGATATCATACACAGTCGAAGATGCCCGTTTCGAGCGGCATACTGACATGGATCGTCTAATTTTGGAAATCGAATCAAATGGTTCTATTGAGCCGGAAGTGGCAGTACGACGGGCCGCGACTATTTTGAACGATCAAATTGCCGTGTTTGTAAATCTCGAAGAATCAATGGAGCAGAGCCAACGCATTCTCGAACCAGAAATTGCACCAGTATTGCTCAAACCGGTCGATGAATTGGAATTAACGGTGCGCTCTGCTAACTGTTTGAAAGCTGAACAGATTTACTATATTGGGGATTTAGTTCAACATACTGAGAATGAACTGTTAAAGACACCAAATTTGGGTAAAAAATCATTGACCGAAATCAAGGATGTGTTGGCCGATCAAGAACTCACATTGGGTATGGTGCTTGAAAATTGGCCACCGAAAGAGCACCAAGCCCAAAATTCGATCTAATTTTAGGATAATAGTGGTATAACCATGCGTCATCGAAAAACTGGTAAACGTCTTAACCGCACTGCTTCGCATCGCAAAGCGATGTTTAGCAATATGGCGGTATCGTTGTTCCGCCATGAGCAAATTAAAACCTCGTTGCCTAAGGCAAAAGAGTTGCGGCGTGTAGCGGAACCGCTGATCACCTTGGCGAAAACTCCCAATATCGCTAATCGTCGGGCGGTATTTGCACGATTACGCGAGCACGAGATCGTCAACAAGTTATTCGAGGATATTGGCCCTCATTTTAGTAGCCGGCCGGGTGGTTACTTGCGCATTCTCAAGTGTGATAATCGCCCTGGTGACAATGCACCGATGGCGTATGTGCAATTAGTTGGACGCGAAATCAACGCTCCCGCGGAAGAAGAAAAAAGTATCAAGTAAGTGAAACTGTAATCGCCTCGCCACCGATCGGCTCTCAAGGTTTTTCAATCGATTCTCCCAATCCGCATTACACGGAGAGAGAAATATCTGCGATTACCGATACTTGCTTGTTAGCATAAATCTTGTTGCAACAGGGGCATGCTGAAAACTAACACCATTATGTGCTTATCAAATATCCTACACACATCTAACAATCAATTATTATGATGCCGTGCCAAGGAGAATATCAACTATCGACAATTTTGATCGGAGGTGATTTTCCAGTATGGCATGGACTTGGAAGAGTAATTGATTGTTAAACTGAAAGAGCGGGATATACTGCCATATCAATACAATGCCATCAAAGTAGTGTGCAGAGTGTGGGTGTGGGCATAGCTGCTTTGACCTTCGATGACCTCGTTTTGTCACCGAGAACTCTTCCAGCACAGTGTGCACAATTATGACACATAGTAAAACACGGGCAAAAACTGATAACTGGATCGGCCGCCACAATCGTGATTTTTACGTAAAGTTAGCCAGACAGTCCGGGTTTAGGACGCGCGCAGTGTTTAAACTCGAGCAGATCGATCGAAAATATGGACTAAGTAACCTTGGTGCTACCATCGTTGACCTAGGTGCGGCACCTGGCGGCTGGTCACAATATGCAGCTGCCCAAACAGGTGCCGCCGGAAAAGTAGTCTCGGTCGATTTGAAAGCCATGCAACCGATCGACAATGTCATCACGATTCAAGGAGACTTCACCAATGCAACAGTAGTTTCAAAAATTGTTGCTGCTTTGAATAATCGACCAGTCGACCTTGTTTTATCGGATATGGCCCCCAATATAAGTGGTATTAGTAATATTGATCAAGCCCGCATGACGACCTTGCAATGTGCGATAATCAATTTTTGTAGATGCTATTTGAAGCCAAATGGGGACTTGTTGATCAAATTGTTTATGGGATATTCAGCAGAGGAAACTCGCAATCAGATGGCGAATTATTTTACTCAAGTACGTACTGTGAAGCCGGATGCTTCGCGCTCAAAATCTAAAGAAATCTATCTATTGGCAAGAGGCTACCGACAATCATGAACAATGAAAAATGGTATACGATAGATCATGATTAAATCTCATGATCAAATCTCATGATCTAATATGGGGCAAAACAAATTGGAATTCCCTGCGTCGGATGAAATTCTAACAAAATTGCCTCTAATCTTATCCGACCGAAAAAACAAACATGTCTAGTATGGTAAAAATAGTATGGTAAAAAACCTTCTAATCTGGGTAGTAATTGCTGTCGTTTTGATGACGATCTTCAATAACTTCACTGGGAAAGAGAAATCTAACCAGAGTGAAATTGATTATTCGACTTTCCTCACATATGTTCAGCGAGGTGATGTTGAGTATGTAGAAATCAACAACGAAACTATTCATGGACGCACCCAAAACGGTCAGTCGTTTACCACCGTCGCTCCCAATGATCCTAAACTGGTAGATGACTTGTTTTCGAATGGGGTGATAATCAGAGCAAAAAAAGAAGAAGGGACATCGATATGGATGCACTTATTAATTAGTTCTTTCCCAATTCTACTATTGGTTGGCGTATGGATTTTCTTTATGCGGCAGATGCAAGGCGGCGGACGCGGCGGCGGTGCCTTCAGTTTTGGCAAGAGTAAAGCGCGCATGCTAGTCAAGGATAAGAACCAGACTACTTTTGAAGATGTTGCTGGGGTGGACGAAGCAAAGGAAGAAGTCAGTGAACTGGTCGATTTTCTGAGCGAACCTGCTAAATTCCAAAAACTCGGAGGGCATATCCCTCGCGGTGTACTGATGACGGGAAATCCGGGTACCGGTAAAACCTTGTTGGCGAAAGCGATTGCTGGTGAGGCAAAAGTGCCGTTCTTCACTATATCGGGTTCGGATTTTGTCGAAATGTTTGTTGGGGTGGGTGCTTCACGAGTACGCGACATGTTTGAACAAGCGAAAAAGAACACGCCGTGTATCCTCTTTATCGATGAAATTGATGCGGTGGGTCGGCAACGCGGAGCCGGTCTTGGTGGCGGGCATGACGAGCGCGAACAAACACTCAATCAACTATTAGTCGAGATGGATGGATTTGATCCAAATATGGGAGTAATTGTTATTGCTGCGACCAACCGCCCAGATGTGCTCGATCCGGCATTGTTGCGTCCGGGGCGTTTTGATCGGCAGGTGTATATTTCATTACCTGACATCCGCGGGCGTGAGGCGATTTTGAAAGTGCACCTGAAAAAAGTACCACTTTCAGATGATGTTGACACGGCAATCATTGCCCGTGGAACGCCCGGCTTTTCCGGTGCTGATCTTGCTAATTTGATCAACGAGGCTGCTTTGTTTTCTGCCCGAGACGGTCAGCAATCTGTGGGCATGCAGCAGTTTGAGAAAGCCAAGGACAAAGTGTTGATGGGGCTTGAACGACGCTCCATGGTAATGTCCGAAGACGAACGGAAAAACACCGCATATCACGAATCTGGCCATACGGTGGTTGCAAAGGTACTAGGAGAGCACACTGATCCGGTTCATAAGGTAACGGTTATTCCACGTGGCCGGGCGCTTGGGGTCACCATGCAATTGCCCAAAGAGGATCGTTATGGTCATAACCGTCAATTTTTACTGGCGCGTATCGCGGTATTAATGGGCGGGCGTGTCGCCGAAGAAGTTTTCATGGGGCAGATGACCACTGGTGCTTCCAATGATTTCGAGCAAGCGACTGAAATGGCACAAAATATGGTATCGCGTTGGGGTATGAGCGATGCGCTAGGCCCCCGTGTGTACGGGGAAAGTAATAATGAGGTGTTTCTTGGTCGGGAAATGACATCGCATCGTACGGTCAGCCAGGACACCGCGGAAAAAGTTGAACTGGAGGTCACCCGGATTATCACTGAGCAATACGAGCGCGCAAAAAAAATTATTGTAGAAAATCGTGATAAGGTCGAGTTACTCGCGAAGTCGTTGCTAGAATGGGAAACACTCGAAGCGCAACAAATAGATGACATCATGCAGAACAAAAAACCCAAGCCACCAAAACCCAATACTTCGAGCAGTAAACCGACCCCTCCCGTGCAAGAAGCGAAAGATGTAGAAGCTCCAATGCTCGATGAATCTGATCTCGATTTAAAGCCCTCCGGATAATTTTAACACGGTAATGTCGACTTCTTTTTTTGGGACCGATGGTGTGCGTGGGCGCGTAGGTGAGGAGCCGATTACCCCGCAAACAGTCATGAAACTTGGTTGGGCAGCGGGTAGCGTGTTCGCTACTGCTGGCAATGATGAGAAAGTTTTGATCGGGAAAGATACGCGGGTTTCCGGTTATCTATTGGAGTCGGCACTAGAAGCGGGTTTTTCCGCCGCTGGAGTACATGTTTGTTTTTTGGGACCCTTACCCACCCCAGGTATTGCGTATCTCACCCGTACTGCCCGGGCGTGTATGGGAGTTGCGATCAGCGCGTCACACAATCCTTACTACGACAACGGAATCAAGTTCTTTTCTTCGCAAGGGCTGAAGCTGCAAGATGAGTTGGTGGCTAAAATCGACAAGAAAATGGCAGAACCGATGCAATGTGTTGATTCGAGTAAGCTTGGTAAAGCTGAGCGGTTAAATGACGCACAAGGAAGATACATCGAATTTTGCAAAGGAACATTACCCTCGACACACATATTCTCAGATCTTAAAATTGTCATCGATTGCGCAAACGGTGCAGCGTATGACGTTGCGCCCCATGTTTTCTCCGAGATTGGGGCAGAGGTTATTTCCATCGGCAATCAGCCGGATGGCTTTAATATCAACCATCTATGTGGGTCAACTTATTTGGAGGGGCTAAGCGCTAAGGTCATAGAGACTAACGCCGACATTGGTATCGCACTGGATGGCGATGCCGATCGGGTTTTATTAGTCGATGCAAAGGGGCGCCATATTGACGGCGACCAGATTATTTACCTACTTGCCAAACACCGACAAAAAAATGGAAATATCGGTGGTGGTGTGGTCGGGACAATTATGACCAATCTCGGTTTGGAACTTGCATTCAAAGATATGGGGCTCCCGTTTCTGCGCACCAAAGTGGGCGATCGCTATGTGCAAGAGATGTTGATAAAAAAAGATTGGGTATTAGGCGGGGAGCCATCGGGGCATATCATGTGTTTGGATAAGAGCATGACCGGTGATGGCATCATCGTTGCGCTCGAAGTGCTAGAAGCGATGCTGGAAAGCCAATGTCCGCTAGATGAACTGCTCGAAGGCTTGAAGATATTTCCCCAACGGATCATCAATATTTCGGTTGATAAGATCGATGCTGCGATTCTAAACGATCAGCGGATTGTTGACGTGGCAAAGCAAGCCAAGTCTGAAGTTGGGAATGGCCGGTTTTCGATCAGGCAGTCGGGAACCGAATCGGTCGTACGGATCATGCTCGAGGGCGAGAATCAGTCGCAAATAGATCGACTGGCGGAACAGGTTGCCGCGACTGTACGCGATGTGACTGCCTCAGCCTAAAGTTACCAACGCTTCATAAAATCTACCACCTTCGCGATGACGGTGAGGTGCGGGTTGTTTGTATACGCTGGGCAGTAGCAGTTATAGTGGTGTCGAAGGCCGCTTTGAATACCCATTCATTTGTCCGTTGCGGTCGGCAGTTTTCCTCTAGGTCTACAGAAAATTTGAACTGGCAACTGTCATTCAATACACTCGAGGATGTGGATGTTGCTGGTTACCCGTCCAGAAGCGAGAGGATAATCTATTCACTGTTTTCCAATTTGCCCTGACCCCACTTTTGACAAAAATGTTTGGCGATTACATTGGCATTCATACATTCTTATTTACACCATATTATACAAGTCCCCTTTAAATTGGCTGTACCATCCACCGACTACGGAACAGTAGATTAATAGTACCGCTGACGATCTGAGTATTCGCACCGATAACTGTTTTATCGTCCGAATCGGTTTTTGATTCCATTTGAGTATAGTTTGATCGCCTAGGGGTGCAAAGGCGTGACTACCGATCAGTATCAGGCGTATATCTGGGCTCCCATAATTAAGGTAAGTCCCATAGAAAAGTAGCCAGAATTTGCGAGAAAATAGCGGGTATACCATTTATCAAAAAGCAAAATCTGCGTAGCTAACAAAGAAGCGGCGCGGCGGTTGAAGGCGATTGAGAACTGCGCAGAGTAACTTCCATCTCCACACGACATTGGCTCAGATGTGTCGTTTAAGTTGCACAAAAAAAGACGGTCAAAAGATCGTCTTTTTGATGATTAATTGTTTTTTTATATTATTTCCGAATAGGGATAACAAAACTTGCCGGGTATTTGCGGTGTTTGTCGGTAATCGCATCAACGATTCCAAAATCCAAGAACACTGCACTCGCGATTATTTTTCCACCCATCGTGCTAGGGATGGCTCCAAATGCTGTTCGGTCGTCTTCAGTTTTGCAGTCATATATCAATTCATCGTCTGACTTTCGGATGGAAATTGTCGTTGGGATAGACGTTTCCCACGCGCCGCGTTTGTTGGATAGTTTGCACGTACCATTGCTACCATCGCTGAACGAAATAGCAATCGGTGTGTTGGCATCTTCGGTCAGGGTTGCACAACCCGTCATTACAAATGCCAGCAGGAATGTTAAGAAATTTTCGGTGGATGATTTAAAGTGGGTAAAAACATAATGTTTTCTCCTGAATTTTGAGAATTTTAAATCGGGAATATGCTAAATTGCTCTCAATGAGATATTATATTTCAATTTCACTGGTGCCCCATTGAAAGGTCGAATATTTGTAGAATGGTACCGAGGGTCGGACTCGAACCGACACTGGGTCACCCCAACCAGATTTTGAGTCTGGCGCGTCTACCTATTTCGCCACCCCGGCATAGTACATCGCGGTTAGGATACTACTTTTCAGTGCAACTCTCAAGCAATATGAGGTTATCGGTACGCAAAAAAGTCCCGCCTGTCCATATGGCAGGCTGCAGCATTCATGAAATTGGTAGAATATGTATGTTGAGCGATCTGAAATCTCCTATTCCAAATGATGTGTAACCTGTGCTCAATCACTTACAAGGTTTCACGGCGATAAACTCTTCCTGATGTGTTGACTGCCGATACCCATATTCAATCTAGTGACTTCTGACATTAACTTGTTTGATTTTTCGTTGCCTCCATCGCTCATTGCCCAATTCCCTGTTGCTGAGCGTACTGCCAGCCGTTTGTTGAGCGTTTCGCCAGATGGGTCTATATCCACCGAGTCTCACTTCGCCGAAATTTGTAACTTGCTAAGACCTGGCGACCTATTGGTGGCGAACAACACCCGTGTGGTCCCGGCACGATTGATTGCCTACAAGCCGACGGGTGGGCGAGTAGAAATTATGCTCGAACGAATCCTTACCGAAAATACTGCACTTGTACAATTGCGCTCGAACAAATCTATAAGCAGTGGTCAGGCTCTTGTTGTAGATAAAATTATGGTGCGGGTCACGCAACGAAGTGGCAAGTTTTTCATCATCCAAAGCGATCCAGGTGAAGTGCTTCTAACCTTATTTCAAAAGCACGGCGTTACGCCGCTTCCCCCATATATAAAACGGGAGGCCGGCCCGGTAGATATTGAACGCTATCAAACAGTGTATGCGAGCACGGATGGTGCGGTTGCAGCTCCAACGGCTGGCTTGCATTTTGACCAAGCACTCATCGATAAGCTTATACAATCTGGTATTCACTGGGCGAGCATCACGTTGCATGTCGGTGCCGGCACTTTCCAACCGATGCGTACCGCATCAGTCGATGCACACCACATGCACCGTGAGTGGGTTGTGGTCGATCGCCAAACTTGCGACCAAATTGATCATGTACGAGCCACCGGGGGAAGAATCATTGCAGTAGGTACCACTGTCGTTCGAGCACTCGAGAGCGCAGCCCAATTCGGCTTGTCGAACCAGTTGCAACCATTTTGTGGCGACACCGAACTATTCATCTTGCCCGGCTACCGCTTCCGTGTGGTCGATGCACTCATCACCAATTTCCATTTGCCTCGCTCGACATTGTTGATGCTGGTTTGTGCATTTAGTGGGCACTCCAAAATTATGCGCGCTTATCGCTACGCAATTGAACATCAATTTCGGTTCTATAGTTACGGAGATGCTATGTTCGTCGAGCGCGAGGCTGATTGAACAATCGGCTATAATCGCAGTGTACATCAAGTGCTTTTAATTCCGATTTCTCGCTTTGCTAAACGTTCCAGAATCCGTACAGTATCATGCGTGTACGACTAGCAAAGGTATCGACTGTCCAATGAAATTCCAAATCCATCATACCTACGGCAAATCTCGGCTTGGTACGCTAACCTTCGCGCGCGGGCAGGTCGATAGTCCGGCCTTTATGCCGGTTGGAACCAGCGGCACGGTAAAGTCGCTCACCCCTGAGGAAGTGGCGGCCAGCGGTGCACAGATTATTTTGGGAAATACTTTTCATTTGATGCTGCGCCCAGGCATCGAAGTAATCGCAGCACATGGCACTTTGCACGATTTTATGCACTGGCAGTATCCAATATTGACCGATTCAGGTGGTTTTCAAGTTTGGAGTTTGGCTGGTCTCCGCAAACTCGATGAAAAGGGGGTGACCTTTCGTTCGCCCCTAAATGGTGACGAAGTGTTCTTGGGACCTGAGGAATCGATGCAAGTACAATCGGCGCTCGGATCGGATGTAGTGATGGCCTTCGATGAATGCACTAGCTACCCGTGTTCGCATGAACAAGCACGTAAATCGTTCGAATTATCTGCACGTTGGGCTTGGCGGTGTAAGCAAAGCTACAGCGGTGCTGGTGCGCTCTTCGGGATCGTTCAAGGAGGCATGTACGCTGATTTACGAGAGGAGTCTTTGCATGGATTAACAGAAATCGGCTTTGATGGGTATGCATTGGGCGGCTTATCAGTCGGTGAACCGAAGCCGGAAATGTTGCAGATATTGGAGAAAGTTGCCTGCCAAATGCCTGCTGACAAGCCGCGCTATTTAATGGGGGTTGGCACGCCTCGGGATTTGGTCGATGGGGTGGCAGCCGGCATCGATATGTTCGACTGCGTAATGCCGACCCGCAACGCCCGCAATGGTTGGTTGTTTACCCGCGAAGGTATCGTCAAAATTCGCAATGCTCCATATCGGCTCGATACCACGCCGGTCGACCTACAGTGCACCTGTTATACGTGTCAGCATTATTCGCGCGCGTATCTACGGCATTTGCATCACAGCCATGAAATTCTTGGTGCACGGCTCTGTTCGTTGCATAATACTCATTATTACCAAGACTTGATGAAACGGATTCGTACCGCGCTGGCAGAAAACCAGTTTACCGAGTTCGCCAAAGATTTTATTGGTTGAAGTCTATTTCATCGGCTATAATCGTTTCTTATTGAACCAGACTGAGTCAATCCTATGCACAACTTTGACGCACTAAAAGAACAAGATCCTGATATTCATGCTGCCATCAGCGGGGAAATGAAACGCCAAGTAGAAGGGGTCGAACTGATCCCATCAGAGAACTATATTTCGGCGGCGGTGATGGAGGCTATGGGCTCGGTATTGAACAATAAATACTCCGAAGGCTATCCTGGGAGACGGTATTACGGTGGGCAGACCTATACCGATCAAATTGAATGGATTGCGATCGAACGCGCTAAGCAGTTATTTGGTGCCGGCCATGCCAATGTTCAGCCGCATGCTGGAGCTCCCGCCAATATCGGCACTTATTTCGCTCTACTCGAGCCGGGTGATACCGTACTTGGAATGGACCTTAGCCACGGTGGCCACCTGACCCACGGTCATCCGGTTACCTATATCACCAAAATCTTCAATTTTGTGCGCTACAAAATGAAAGATGTAGACACCGGTGAAATCGATTATGACGAAATGCGTTTGGTCGCAAAGCGCGAAAAACCGAAGATAATACTCGCTGGCTTTTCCGCGTACCCGCGTGAGTTGAATTATGCAAAGATGAAATCCATCGCCGAGGAAGTGGGGGCGTATGCAGTCGCCGATATGGCGCATATTGCTGGGTTGATAGCCGGCAAAGCGGCGCGCAATCCGTTTGACGATGGGTTCGATGTGATTTTAAGCACAACCCATAAATCATTGCGCGGCCCTCGTGGTGGCTTGATCTTATGCCGTGAAGCCGAACTTGGTAAGCGCATCGATAAAGCGATTTTTCCGGGTTTTCAAGGGGGGCCGATCATGCAGATGGTGGCCGCCAAGGCGGTTGCTTTCAAAGAAGCACAAAAGCCTGAATTCTGCGAATATGCGCGGCAGATTATTGTCAACGCCCAATGTATGGCAGAGTGTTTTATCCAAAGCGGTGCGCGTTTGATCACTGGCGGAACGGACAACCATCTGTTGTTGATCGATAGTGTACAATCATGGGGCATCACTGGGAAACAAGCCGAAGAGTTGTTCGATGATATCGGCATCACTTTGAATAAAAATATCATTGCCAATGACCCACGCAAGCCGCTCGACCCATCTGGTATTCGACTTGGAACACCAGCAGTCACTACGCGTGGCATGCAAGAAGCCGAAATGAAACAGCTGGTCGAGTTTATGCTGGTAGCGGTGAAAAAACGTGCTGATAAGACGGCGTTGCAACAACTGCATACTGAAGTCAAAACTTTTTGTAAGAAGTACCCAGTACCAGGAATCGCTTGAAGTAGAAAACGAATCGAAGACAACAGTCGGATAAAATCGATATCCGTACTTGATACTGAAGAGCGGTTCCGTTTTACGCCAGACGGAAATAGCGTTGCGAGTATACTTGCCGTCATGATGCCTAGTTTCAATATATGCTACCAAGCGGTAACGCTACGCGATGCTGGATATGACGGCAAATTCTTCACCGGTGTCACTAGCACTGGAATTTTCTGTCGCCCGATCTGCCCAGCGGTCCGCCCTAAACCAGAGCACTGCCGTTTTTTCCCTTCAGCATCGGCTGCGATGCAGGCTGGCTTCAGACCATGTTTGCGTTGCCGGCCTGAGTCCGCCCCCCATGGCCCGGCATGGAACGGCGTGAAGACGACCGTTGGACGTGCGTTAAAACTGATCGAGCAGGGCGCACTGGAACAGCACAATATCAACCACTTGGCAGCCAGACTCGGCGTTAGCGAACGTTATCTGCGTCGTCTATTTTCAAAATATGTCGGGGCTAGCCCTAAAGCAGTGGAACAAACACGGAGGGTATTGCTCGCTAAAAAACTGATTACTGACAGCGATCGCTCAATGACCGATATCTCATACGCCAGTGGTTTTCGCAGCATTCGCCAGTTCAATGATACTTTTCACAAGTTATATGGCCGCCCACCGACCGCACTTCGAAAAGCATGCGTCCGAAAAAAATCATGAAATTTCTACAGTCAGTCTATTACGACAGCCCGCTTGGCAAAATCCGATGTCTTTTCGATGCCGACTGGCTTTGTTATCTTGATTATGCAAACAATGATGCTCGTATGACAAAAATGTTGACCACCCGCTATCGAAAATTCTCCATTACCCCGGGGTCTGATCTGCTCGGTATACGTGCTCGACTTGATTGCTATTTTGCTGGGCGATGGGATGCATTTGACGGACTCGACCTGTGTACGGATGGTACCGATTTTCGGCGCACCGTCTGGAGTGAATTGAGAAAAATTCCGGTTGGGCAAACAACCTCTTATCTTCGAGTAGCGCGCAATATCGACCAGCCCAACGCGACCAGAGCCGTTGGTAACGCCAATGCACACAACCCAATTTGTATTATCATCCCGTGCCATCGGGTAATCCGTACCGATGGTTTGTTAGGCGGTTATGCTGGGGGGGTAAAGCAAAAAAAATGGCTGCTTACGCACGAAGGCATGCAGTTTGATTGATCTGTAGTTGGTACCGAGGAGAGGACTTGAACCTCCACGGGGTTGCCCCCACTAGCACCTGAAGCTAGCGCGTCTACCGATTCCGCCACCTCGGCCCGAAGGAAAGAAACTGTACCGATTGTGCCACAAAATGTCAATCCATCACGACTATGCGAAGGATTAATTTTGATGAATAGCGTAATCTCGTAATGCGTAATGGCATGTGATGTGAGCATAGTGGCGTGTTAGCAAACAAATTGTTATTTACTTGGGAAATAGGGTATCCTCTCACCTTTCCATGACTTGTAGATAAACGTATGAACTTTACCAATGCATTGCCAGAAGCTCTTCAATCCTACGCCAAGCGAGTGTCCGCGCTCAGGGGGTTTCTTTGAGTATGCTGATAAAAAAGAGCGGCTCGAAGAAGTTGAACTGATACTCGCCGATCCGAAAATTTGGGACGACCATGACCAAGCGCGCATAATCGGGAAAGAACGTGCTCGGTTGCAACAAGTAGTGCATGGGCTTGACCAACTGGTACAGAATATCACCGACAACACCGAGTTATTGGAATTGGCGCAAGCCGAAGATGATGTGCAGGCATTGGCGGAAATTGAACGAGAAGTCAAAGAGATTTCCGCCACGCTGGAAAAAATGGAGTTTCAGCGAATGTTCAGCGAGACCACCGATGCTCACAATGCCTTTGTTGATATTCAATCTGGTTCGGGCGGGACCGAAGCCCAAGATTGGGCGGAAATGTTGTTGCGCATGTATGTCCGCTGGGGAGAAGGACAAGGATATCAAGTTGAATTGGCGGAAAAATCGCCCGGCGATGTCGCCGGCATCAAGAGCGCAACAGTTAAAATGATCGGGGAATTTGCGTATGGCTATCTGCGCACCGAGAGCGGCGTGCATCGGTTGGTGCGCAAGAGCCCTTTCGACTCGGGGAATCGCCGCCACACCTCTTTTGCTTCGGTTTATGCATATCCTGAAATCGATGATAGTTTCGAAGTTGAAATTAATCCGGCTGATTTGCGTGTGGATACCTATCGCGCCAGTGGTGCGGGCGGGCAACATGTCAACCGCACCGATTCGGCTGTGCGGATTACTCATATACCCTCGAAAATCGTGGTACAATGCCAAAACGATCGTTCGCAACACCGCAACCGAGCGGAAGCTATGTCAATGTTGAGGTCGAGATTGTTTCAAGCCGAGATGCAACGGCGACGCATGCAACAGCAGAGCAAAGAAGACGAAAAAGCAGATATCGGCTGGGGTAGCCAGATCCGATCATATGTGCTCGACCAATCGCGCATCAAAGATATTAGAACCGGTGTCGAAACCGGCAACACACAAGCCGTGCTCGACGGCGCACTCAATCAATTTATCGAATCCAGTTTGAAAGCCGGGCTGTAGCCTGATTAGGCATACTAGTCAATCGACCGCAACGATAATCGGTGATCGTAATTACGCACTATCCTAAATGAGACTAAATTTAGTGAACGAAAAAAACGAACAGAAACGATTACGCAGTCAAAAATTATCAGCATTGCGCGAAATTGGCAATCCTTTCCCCAATGATTTCAGACCCAATGCGTTTGCTGGGGATTTGATCAAAAAATACACGGATAGACAAGAACTATTAGATAGTGAACCCCAAATGGTCAAAGTTGCCGGACGGATGATGTCTAAACGAAGCACCGGAAAAGCTACTTTTGCCGATATCCAAGACATGAGTGGGCGCATTCAGTTATATGTGCGTAAAGATGTGGAAGCCTCAGAAGAGGGCTACGAAAACGACATCAAAAAGTATGACATTGGCGACATCATTGGTGCCGAAGGAGAATTATTCTATACCAGGACAAACGAACTCAGCGTGCGTGTGAATGGCATTCGCTTATTGACTAAATCACTGCGGCCGTTACCAGAAAAATACCATGGCTTAACTGACACTGAAATGAAGTATCGCCAACGGTATTTGGATTTAATTATGAACGAGGAAGCACGCACAGTTTTCAAAACTCGTAGTCAAGTGCTTCGATGCATCCGCGAGTTTATGCATGAAAAAAGATTTTTGGAGGTCGAGACGCCGATGATGCACCCCATTCCCGGTGGTGCCATGGCGCAACCTTTTGTAACTCACCACAACGCCCTCGATATGAATCTGTATTTGCGTATTGCGCCGGAGTTGTATTTAAAACGGCTGGTGGTTGGTGGCTTCGATCGCGTCTTTGAGGTCAACCGCAACTTTAGGAACGAAGGTGTGAGTACAAAGCATAATCCAGAATTCACCATGCTCGAATTCTATCAGGCATATGCCGATCATCATACCTTGATGAGTTTTACTGAAGAGATGATACGCGAGTTATGCAAGGTGATTAAAGGCAGCACCACTATCGAGTATCAGGGGCAGATGCTGGATTTTTCCCAGTCGTTTAAGCGCATGACGATGGTTGAATCGATTCTGCACTACAACCCCGATATTGAGGTGGAACAACTGAACGATTTAACCATGATCAAAGCGGTTGCCAAAAAACTTGGTATCGAAATTAAGCCGGGGTCTGGTGTGGGCAAGTTGCAGATGATGATCTTTGAGAAAACCGTCGAAGACAAACTGCATGATCCGACGTTTATTACCGATTATCCGGTCGAGGTCTCGCCGCTGTCACGACGAAACGACGAGAAGAAGGACATCAGCGACCGCTTTGAACTATTCATCGCCGGGCGTGAAATCGCCAACGGTTTTTCCGAGATAAATGACCCAGAAGACCAAGCCGAGCGCTTTCGCGGGCAACGTAAAGACCTGGAGTCAGGCAATGTCGAGGCTATGCACTTCGACGCCGACTATATTCGTGCTCTCGAATACGGTATGCCACCGACCGCCGGTGAGGGCATCGGCATCGATCGCTTGGTGATGTTGTTGACGGACAGTTTTTCGATTCGTGATGTGGTGCTGTTCCCGCACATGCGTCATGAGCCATCGTAGTGATTTGCAAGTTCCACACAACCGCTAATCGACCGTGAAATTACCGCTCGAATTTTTTATTGGATTGCGTTACATGCGAGCCAAACGACGTAACCATTTTATCTCGTTTATTTCGATAGTTTCTATGATCGGGGTCGTGTTGGGGGTGTGGGCGTTGATCACGGTGATGTCGATCATGAACGGGTTTCATACAGATTTGCGCGATCGTATTTTATTTGTGGTCTCGCATGTGACGGTGAGCGGCTATGGCGGGTCGTTGCCCAATTGGCAAGTCGACTCCGAACGTATCGCGGCTCACCCACAAGTAGAATCGCAAGCACCATTCATTCTCGGGCAGGGCATGCTCACGAACCGTTCGCAAGCCACCGGCGCACTTATTCGAGGTATATCGCCAAGCCACGAGGGTCAAGTATCGGAAGTGCTAAACCACATCGTCGCGGGCACCTCGGACGCGCTTCGAGCCGGCGAATTTGGCATAATTCTTGGTGTGACGTTGGCGCGCACACTGAGCCTGTCGGTCGGCGACAAAGTGACGGTGATCGTACCCAAAGGCAAGGTCAGTCCTGCTGGTATATTGCCGCGCTTGAAACGCTTCACCGTGGTTGGTTTGTTTCGTATCGATATGCATCAATATGACAGCAATATCGCGCTCATTCATATCGAAGATGCGGCGCGATTGTTTGGCAAGCCTGGCGAAGTTAGTGGACTGCGGCTGAAGTTGGCGGATGTCGATCGAGCACCATCGGTGAGGCATGAACTGATCGATCAGCTTGGCGGTGACTACTATATCCGTGATTGGACGATGGAGCATGCCAACTTCTTCCGCGCGCTTGAAATTGAAAAGCGCGTGGTGTTCATTGTATTATTGCTGATTATCGCGGTGGCGGCGTTCAATATCGTGTCCACATTAGTGATGATTGTGACTGACAAGCAATCTGATGTCGCGATCTTACGAACACTTGGTATGAGCCCGGCGAGTATTATGAAAATTTTCATGGTGCAGGGTACGTTGATCGGTGTGCTTGGCACGGTCGCTGGCGGCGTGCTTGGTGTCATCACGGCCCTCAACATTGAGACATTAATATTAACACTTGAGAAGATTTTCAGCACCGAGCTGTTCCCTGTCGATATTTATCTGATTACTGATTTCCCGGCAAAAATGGACTGGTCGGATGTATGGCGTATCACCGTGGCGGCATTGACAATGAGTTTTTTGGCGACTTTCTATCCGGCATGGAGGGCATCCCGTGTGCAGCCCGCCGAAGCACTTCGTTATGAATAGCGAGGCGAATCATTTGCTAGCCATGAGATATTTTCAATGACTGCTGTCCTTGAATGTGCCCAAGTATCCAAGGTGTTTGCACAAGGATCGTTGTATGTTTCTGCACTCAACGAAGTCAATCTTACGATCGAAAAGGGCGAGCGACTTGCGTTGATTGGTTCATCAGGTTCCGGAAAATCCACCTTGTTGCATATTCTCGGCGGGCTGAGTGCACCTTCCAGCGGAGTTGTGCAAGTGGATGGAAACGATATTAATCGAATGACGCATAAAGCCGCCGGCGAATTGCGGAACCGCACGCTTGGCTTTGTCTATCAGTTTCACCATTTGCTAGCGGAATTTACCGCACTTGAAAATGTTGCCATGCCGCTGTTGATTCGCCGTATGTCGCGGGAGCAAGCATTGGAGCGTGCGGCACAGATGCTTACGCGCGTCGGGCTAGGCAAAAGAATGGAACATAAACCGAGCGAATTATCGGGCGGTGAGCGGCAACGTGCAGCGGTGGCACGTGCGATGGTCGCCAAACCGAAGTGCATTTTGGCAGATGAGCCGACCGGTAACCTAGATACCAAGACCGCTAAATCGATTCATGATTTAATGATCGAACTCAATCAAACCGCTGCTGTCAGTTTAGTCATCGCAACGCATGATCTGGCACTATCTGAGAAAATGGACCGCGTACTTACGATCGCCGACGGTATCATCGTGGGCGGATAGTTTTCCCGTTTTTACCGGCAGTTGGGCTTTGCTGTCTCGGTAACGGCTCTGGTATCAACGAGTACATGGCAATTAACCTTGATTTCACCTCAATGTTGATATAGGATAATTCCAGCACAAGAGATTTTGCTACGCTCGCACGGCTATCAAAAGTAGAGTGTGCGATTGATGGATGTAATAAAATAATAGATTCTAACTCTGTATGTATTTATGAGGAATACAAAGATGCTAAAAATTAAAACACTTGAAAATGACTTAAAAGCCGGTCGAATTTCCCGCCGCGAATTTATGCAAGCCGCTTCGATGCTAGGTTTGGCACTCACTGCTCCGGGAGTGTTTAGCCAAGCCAATTCTACTCCGAAGCGAGGTGGAAAATTCACTGTTGGATTGGGGCACGGTTCAACGACTGATTCACTCGACCCCGGTAAATATGAAAATGACTTCCAGAATAGTTCTTCATTCACGGGCTTCAATTTCTTGACCGAAATTAATAATGCCGGCGAGTTGATTGGCGAGTTGGCAGAGAGTTGGGATGTGACACCCGACGCTAAGACTTGGACTTTCAAATTGCGCAAAGGCGTTGAGTTCCACAATGGCAAGACGTTAACCGTAGCCGATGTAGTTGCTTCGATCAATCACCATCGTGGAGAAGACTCCACTTCGGCTGCCAAGCCGCTGGTTGCTCCCATTACCGATGTCAAAGCCGATGGTAGCAATGTAGTGATCACGTTGGAAAGCGGTAATGCCGATTTTCCATTTTCGATGAGCGACTATCATATTCCAATGCTGCAGAGCAAAGATGGCAAGATGGATTGGCAATCGGGAGTTGGTACTGGCCCATACAAATCGGTCGACTATGAGCCGGGGGTGCGTCGAAGTTGGGTGCGAAATCCGAATTATTGGAAAAAAGGTAGAGCACATTTTGATGAAATCGAAATGATTTCTATCGCCGATATCTCGGCGCGCACTAATGCTTTGACCACCGGTCAAATCGATTTCATGGATCGTTGTGACGTGAAGACTCTGCACTTGTTGGAACGCAATAAAGACATCAAGATTGAAGAGTTATCGGGCACTGGGCATTATTCGGTACCGATGCGAACTAAAGTTGCTCCGTTTGACGACAACAATGTGCGATTAGCGTTGAAATATGCGATCGATCGAGAGGCGATGTTGCAAACAGTATTGCGCGGACATGGGTATATCGGTAATGATCACCCAATCGGTAAGTTCCAGCGCTATTTTGCTTCCGATCTTCCGCAAAAATCGTACAACCCGGATAAAGCAAAGTACTACCTCAAACAAGCAGGATTGTCCAAATTATCGATCGACTTGAAGGCCGCAGACGCAGCATTTACCGGAGCGGTCGATGCCGGAGTGCTATTCAAAGAGCACGCTGCCAAAGCCGGTATCGACATCAATGTTGTGCGCGTGCCGAACGACGGCTACTGGTCGAATGTTTGGAACACGGATAACTGTGGTTGGTGCTTCTGCTATTGGGGAGGACGCCCTGCTGAAGATTTGATGTTCTCGACGGCTTATGCTACTGATGCGGCGTGGAACGACTCCAGTTGGGAACACCCTAGGTTCAATAAACTGTTGGTTGCTGCACGTTCCGAATTGAATGAATCTATACGGCGTGAGATGTATGCAGAAATGCAACAGTTAGTGAGTGATGAAGGCGGAGTGGTTGTGCCAGTCTTCAACAACTATATTCATGCCACTACTACTAAAATTGCCCATGAGAATCCGATGGCTTCCAATTGGGCTAACGACGGGCAACGATTTGCCGAACGTTGGTGGTTTGCCTGATACGATTAGCTCTTAAGTGTGCGCGCCACTATTGTCAGCAGTTCCAGGCAATAGTGGCTGTGTACCTTCGGTTGGCAAGAAACTGCTGTTATTTGCCTAAGCAGTGAGATCAATTTAGCGTGAAAAGTATTATCCAATTGCTGTTGCGCCGGGTGATGCTTGGTGTTGTCACCTTATTTGCTGTCTCTTTGATTATTTTTTTGGGAGTCAGTTTGCTTCCAGGCGACGCGGCGCAAGCGATGCTCGGGCAGTCGGCAACGCCCGAGACCGTGAAGGCATTACGCATCCAGATGGGGCTTAATCAGCCCGGTTATATCCGCTATTTTTTATGGCTTGGTGGCATTTTACAAGGAGATTTCGGGGTCTCCATCTCGAATAACCGTGAGATCGCCGACTTGCTTGGCTGGCGGTTCGCAAACACTTTGTTTCTAGCGTTGATGGCGGCACTAATTTCAGTACCGATAGCAATAGCGTTAGGTGTGTTGACGGCTTTGTATCGTAATAGTGTATATGATCGAGTGATCAATATCGTGACCTTATCATCGATCTCGACGCCCGATTTCTTTGTCGCTTACATATTGATTTTACTATTTGCGGTCAACCTGGGATGGTTTCCAAGCCTTGCCAATGTTAATTCCGGAACCACGTTTTTTGAACGAGTTTATGCTTGTATTCTACCAGCGGCTACGTTGACGCTGGTAATTGTTGCACACATGATGCGGATGACACGCGCCGCGATTATAAACTTGTTGGCAAGCCCGTATATCGAAATGGCGGCACTCAAAGGAATCTCCCGCAGGAGAATTATTGTGCACCATGCCCTACCAAATGCATGGGCACCGATTATCAATGTCATCGTTATCAATCTGGCGTACCTAGTGGTTGGTGTAGTGGTAGTCGAAGTAGTATTTGTCTATCCCGGTTTAGGACAACTTTTGGTCGATTCGGTTCAACGACGAGACCTACCGGTAGTCCAAGCTTGCTGTTTGGTGTTCGCCGTGACATATGTGCTATTGAACTTGACCGCTGACATTCTTTCTATTATCACCAATCCGCGGCTCTTGCATGCAAATGAGTAAGCAACAAGTTGATAGTAACCAAGGTTTTATATCGACTGCTTGGCAAGAGTTAAAGCGGGCGCCGTTTTCTGCACAATTCGGTTTTACCGTCATCATCGTGTATGTTGTTGTGGCAGTTTTTGCTCCATTTTTTGCACCATACGGTGAATCAGAGATTGTTGGAACGGAGTTTGAGGAGTGGAGTAAGCAATTTATCCTCGGCACTGACAATCTTGGGCGCGATATGCTGTCGCGCCTAATTTATGGTGCGCGCAACACCGTTGGCATTGCCTTCATTACTACGATGTTGGCATTCACCCTAGGCGGTATAACCGGCATCATGGCAGCTATTTTGGGTGGCTGGTACGATCAGTTGCTCAGTCGTACCGTCGACATATTAATGGCGATTCCCCTGCTTATTTTCGCAATGTTGCTGTTGACTATCTTCGGCACCTCGATACTGACACTGATTTTAGTCATTGGAATACTCGATTCTACCCGTGTGTTTCGAATCGCACGTGCGGTGAGTATGAATGTGGTTGTGTTAGATTACATTGAATCGGCACGCTTGCGCGGAGAGGGAGTGGTATGGATTGCCACTCGAGAAGTCCTGCCCAATATTATGCCGCCACTGGTAGCCGAATTTGGGTTGCGGTTCTGCTTTGTATTTCTTACTATCAGTGCACTCAGTTTTCTCGGGTTGGGTTTGCAACCACCGACAGCTGACTGGGGGTCCATGGTACGTGATAACTCGACTTTGATCGCATATGCTGAGATTAACCCGCTACTGCCAGCGATTGCGATTGCGTTATTGACCATTGGTGTTAACTTTGTGGTCGATTGGTTCTTGCACAAAACTAGCGGGTTGAAAGATGATCACTAACGATCGAGATCAACCTTTGCTAGAAATCAAAGGACTGCATATCGAAGGTTTTAGCGATAATGAGTGGCATCAAATTGTTAAAGGGGTCGATGTAACTTTACACCGTGGGGAAGTGCTCGGGCTGATTGGTGAATCGGGTGCTGGAAAATCAACTATCGGCATAGCAGCGATGGGCTATGCTAAACCGGGGTGCCGCATCAATGGCGGTAGTATTGTTTTCGACGGTATCGATCTCATTAGTGCAACTGAGGAAGAAAAACGAAAACTACGCGGATCGCGCATTGCATATGTCGCACAGAGTGCGGCCGCATCGTTTAATCCGGCACATAAATTAATCGACCAGTTCGCCGAGACTTCCATCGAACACGGTTTGGGCACACGGAAAGAAGCATACGCCGATGCCATGGAGTTATATGCACGGATCAAAATGCCTTCACCCGACACCATTGGGTTTCGTTATCCACATCAAGTTTCCGGTGGGCAATTGCAACGCGCAATGACAGCGATGGCTCTTTCGTGCCGGCCGGACTTACTCATTTTCGACGAGCCGACCACTGCCCTCGACGTTACCACTCAGATTGAAGTATTAGTCACCATGCGCGACATCGTCAGTCAATTTAACTGTGCGGCAATTTACATCACTCACGATTTAGCGGTGGTCGCACAGATGGCAGACAAAATCAAAGTGTTGCGTCACGGTGAGACTATTGAATACGCCGATACTCGAACGATGCTGTCGGCACCAAAACAGGCATACACTAAATCGCTGTGGGCAGTACGCTCATTTCGGAAACAGAAATCCGAGGTAGTCAGCGAAGACGTGCCGCTAATTAAAGTAGAAAATGTAACTGCCGCATATGGACCGGTAACCGTGTTGCATGGAGTTAGTTTTGAAGTGCATCGCGGGAGCACTGTCGCTGTAGTCGGCGAATCTGGTAGCGGGAAAAGCACGACTGCCCGCGTTATTACCGGATTGCTGCCGCCTAAACAAGGCGGAGTATATTGTGATGGTATTCTCTATCCGGGCAGTTATCAGGATCGGAATAAGGAGCAGTTGCGTCAAACGCAGATGATATATCAGATGGCGGACACCGCGCTTAATCCACGCCAGAAAATCCGAGAAATTATCGGGCGCCCGTTGAGTTTTTATTTGGGTTTGGAAGGTGCGGAAAAAGAACAGCGACTTCGTGAACTAATGGAAATGATCGAGATGCACCCGGAAAAATTTCTCGATCGGTTCCCAGATGAGTTGTCCGGCGGGCAGAAGCAGCGGGTTTGCATCGCTCGTGCGTTAGCGGCTAACCCGATTTTTATTATCTGTGATGAAGTGACCTCGGCGTTGGATCAACTAGTTGCCGAAGGTATCCTTAGATTACTCGACCGTTTACAGCAGGAGTTGAATTTGGCGTATATGTATATCACCCATGATTTGGCAACTGTCGAAGCCATCGCTGATGAAGTCATTGTCATGCTCGAAGGGCGCATTGTCGATCAAGGTCCAAAAGATGACATTTTTTCTCCACCCCATCATGAGTACACCGAGCTGTTGTTATCTTCAGTACCAAAAATGGACCCGGACTGGATGAACAATATGCTAGCGGAACGAAAATCCAAGGGTGGTTTATCTGCAGCAGGTCGTTGACAGCAAACTTGTTTTCGGCTCTCTCTGCTACGATTAATTGGTCAGAGGAGTATATTCGGATTTTCTCATTGATAACTTCAAGGTGCATGTTGCCCATTCCATTTGTTATCAAACTTACAATAAATATGCTTTTCGAGTTTCACATAGTTGAGTATTTCGATGGCATATTCCAATTCACATCGAATTCGCTAAAAAAGCCCCTATTGCCAACCGATCTTTAGCGTCGAATTTGGTACCATTTACGCTATAATTCTCATAGTTTCGGCTTTCAAGGCTTGAATATACAAGTCAGCCATTTTTTATTTTTCATTGGACACTCTATGTTGCTCGATACTCCTGTCTGCGAATTTGGTTGGAAATCTCCTGACTGGACTTTGCCGGATCTTGGTGGCAAGTTAGTTTCAATGGCGGAAAGTGGTGGTGATCATGGACTGGTGATCGCATTTATTTGTAATCATTGTCCTTATGTCAAAGCGATCATATCTCGGATGGTGGAGGATGCTAATGTATTAGCGGATGAAGGAATCGCTACCTTAGCGATTATGCCGAACGATTTTCAGACATATCCCGATGACAGCCCTAGGGAAATGAAAAAATTTGCGGTAAACCATCACTTCACATTCCCTTATCTGTTGGATGCCGACCAATCGGTAGCACGGGTATATGGGGCTGTCTGCACGCCGGATTTTTTTGGTTTCAATGGTAACGGTGAACTGCAATACCGCGGGCGTCTTGATGATGCCAAAATGGCGGATGCCACAGATAGAGTCCCTGAGCTACTTACCGCCATGCGACAAATTGCCAAAAGTGGAAAGGGCCCAACTCAGCAAGTTCCAAGTATGGGTTGTTCGATCAAATGGAAATCGTAAAATTGAAACGAGATGCCCGATTGGCTGTCTGAGAAATGGGGCAGAGACCGCTCCATCGATGCGCGGATGCGGCTCGTCGGTATGCACTGCTTGGGTGTCCTCGTTGCCACGCTCCCGCGTGGGAACGCCTACCTGACTTAGCACCGATGCGGTATGTGAATATCAACCCCACCACCCCGTCATCACTTCGTGATGCCATCCCTCCGCGGGAGGGGAATTTAACCGAGCCATAATTTGGACACCCGCACACCTC
>WASV01198612.1_pt1 | contig 36631 bp, 32 predicted proteins | sample 5698531 | NCBI WGS metagenome assembly WASV01 (sample SAMN11175559, study PRJNA528189) | sponge metagenome | isolation source: marine sponge | host: Myxilla | place: Antarctica: Western Antarctic Peninsula, King George Island | collected 2013-01 | reverse complement strand
GACTGGCCGTTTCTACTCTGATTTACCCTGAAGTACTTGAAGTCACGATGCCCAATGGGGCTATTGAGAAGTTTCACGGGGCCAGACTCACCAGAAAATCATTGAGACGGCAAAACAAATGGTCTACACTATTGAAGTATAATAGATTACAACCCAAAGAACAAAAAGGCCGAGGCTGAAACACAGCCTGGCAATAATATGTCATGACTGTTTTTCGTTTTATCCACTGTTCCGACCTCCATATTGACAGCCCTTTCAAGGGCTTGGCGTCTCAGGTGCCGTCTCTCACTGAACGACTGCGGGAATCCACCTTTCGATCTTTCTACAATATCGTGAAACTGGCCATGGAAGAAAAGGTGGACGCGGTTCTGATCGCCGGGGATATTTTTGATGGCGCTGACCGAAGCTTGCAAGCACAATTAAAATTTCGTCGGGGCCTGCTGGAACTGTCCAAGAAAGGCATTCCTTCTTTTATTGTACATGGCAATCACGACCCTTCTAACAGTTGGTCTCACATGCTGGAATGGCCGGAGAGCACCACTATTTTCCCAGGGGATAAAGTGGAGCGCATCCCGGTAATCAGGGAAGGTGAGACGCTGGCCTGGATTTACGGAATCAGCTATCCTCAGAAAGAAGTGAACGAAAACCTGGCGTTAAAGTTCAAGAAAGATCAGGAGCAGGGTTTTGCAATTGGGCTCCTGCACGCGAATGTCGGGCAACATCCAGGACATGATAATTACGCCCCCTGTAGTTTGCAGGATTTAATATCCAGCGATTTTGATTACTGGGCTCTGGGCCATATCCATGAACACAAAATCCTGCGCGAGAATAACCCGTGTATTGTTTATTCCGGCAACACTCAGGCTCGGCATCTCAAGGAAACCGGCCCTAAAGGCTGTTGTCTCGTCACCCTGAATTCCAACGCACCCGCCAATATACAGTTCATCGCCACCGATGTGATCAGCTACCATTCCGCCAAAGTGGATGTTAGCAACGCCTCCAGTATTAATGAGGTATTGCAAACCATTCAGTCGCATGTGGAAGAGCTCGCTAAAGAATCGACCCGCGAAGGCTTGGTGGTACGACTGGTTTTAACAGGACGAACGGCGGTCCACAAAGAATTGCAATACCCCCAGGACACCAAAGCTCTGGCCGAAGAGATTCATACACTTTTTGAAGGGTATTCGCCCTGGATTCTGGTGGATCTTTCCACTCAAACCGCAGGCAATTATGACATTGACTCTCTGCAAGACGGAAAGGATTTTATCGCCGACCTTTTAAATCTTTGCGAAGACGACCAAGACAAACAACTGCAAAGCAAAATTCAGGAAGCCATGAAACCCCTATTCGAATCCTGGGCAGGAAGAAAATATCTGGAGGGCGGTGAAAATATTCAGACCATCACTCTGAAAGCTCGCAATCTGGCACTCGACCAACTGGTCAACCGCGAGAACCCATAGGAAGCACCATGCAATTACGCGAAATTCATATTGACGGTTTCGGAATATTCGCCAATAAGCGGATCACCGGGCTGGCTCCCGGAATCAATGTCATCTATGGCAAAAATGAATTTGGCAAGACCACTCTGCTCGAATTCATCCGGCGAATCCTGTTCGGGTTTCCCACCAAAAGGGATAACACCAACCTCTATACTCCGGTGAAGGGAGGGTCGCTGGGCGGTAGTTTGAAGGTGGTACTGCAAAACGGCGAGGATATGATGATTTCAAGGATCCCCGGCACGCATGGGGGAATGGTGAAAATTACTACACCCGACGAAGTCCTGGAGGGGCAATCTGCTTTGAATCACCTTCTCGGAAACGCCTCCAAGGATATTTATAGAAATATCTACGCTTTTACCATTGATGAATTGCATGACTTCAACACTCTCAGCAGCGATGAGGTCAAAAACCGCATCTATGGTGCTGGACTGGGTCTCGGCAATATTTCGCTGAAAGAAATAGAAAAAGAACTGGAGACTCACTGCAAGGAGATTTTTAAACTGCGTGGCTCCTCGCAAATGGAAGACCTGCTGGAAAAAATAAAAATCAACGAGCAGGAAACTCTGCTAACCCAGAAAGACCTGGCTCTGTTTGACGAACTGCAGGAAAAACTCGGTAGATTGCTGACAAAAAAACTCAGCGTGCAGAGTTCCCTGGAAGACACGGGATCGGACAAAAGAACCCTGGAAACCCAGGTCCGGCTTTATGAAGACACCATCCAGTTCATGGAAGCCAAAGATAAACTGGCAACACTGGAAGACCTCTCGCAGTTCCCTGAAAACGGATTGGAGACTTTTCAGTCCATGGAGCAGAAAAAGAAAAACCTGATCCTGCGTATTGAAGAAGAACAGTCTGCACTGCAAGCGCTGAAACATAACCGCGATACCCTGACCGTAAATCATGACCTGCTTGGACAGGAAGAAAATGTTCATCGACTGCAACAGTCCACCCAGTCCGTTCTATCTGCCCTGCAGGACATGGACAGAGTGCAGTTCGAACGGGACGACCTGGACCTGAATATTACTGAAGAAATCAAATCCATCGACCGGGACTGGGATGAAAAAACCGTAATGGCTTTTGATTTAACCGAAGCGGAAAAAGGCCAGATCGACAGTTTCTATAACAGCTTTGAGAGTTTGAGAAAAGACCGGGACTTGTATCAAGACCGTCTAGAGAGCCACCGCAGGATAAAAGCTGAAAAAATGTCAGAAGGCTGGAACATTCCCGATTGGTTGAAATTATTTTATTACGGATTCACCGCAATCGGTGCATTGGGAGTGATTCTTAGTGGGTACTTTATGAACATCCCTCTTTTAGCAAGTTCCCTGTTTCTTATTGCCGGAGGTATCTTTCTTTTTAAGATGGCCACAAAAAGCACGGACGATTTCACAAGGGAAGACCTTGCCGAGAAAAATCTTGCCCACCAATGGGAACAAAAAGAAAAAGAATTGAACGACAAGTTTGGTGAATGGCGAGAGTGGCTGAAGGAACGGATCCTGGATCCCAGCATTGCCCCCATCACCACAAAAAACATCGCCAAAACCGCTCGACAGGTCAAAACCATGATCGCTCAGCGGGCAAGGCTCGATGAACGTATCCTGCAAATGAAAACCCTCTGCAAGGAAACCCTGGCAAGTGTTCTCTTACTCAAACCCATGGTTGAAAATGTTTCATTGAAAAATGACCTCTCTGTGAATATCGAGATCATCGGCCATGCTTTTGATGAGAGTAAAGCCAACCGGGGGAAAAGCAGCCTGCTGGAAAAGCAATACGAGAATCAGGCCGAAAAACTCACGCATCTTGAAAATCAACTGGAAAACATTTCCAACGACCTGACACAGTTTATTCATTCATCAGGAGCCGAAGATTCTATGGATTTTCTGCGCAAGCAATCCATTCTGGATGCTCGAAAATCCCTGCAAGAAAAAATCGCACAGAAACGCGAAATCATTCAATCCAATATCGGGCTGGGCTCACATTTCGATAAATTTATTAAAGCCATCCAAACCGCTCCACTTGAAGAAATCAAACAAAAGCTAAGCCGTCTTCAGGTTGAGTTGGAAGAACTGCACAGCGACCGCGAACAATTGTTACAGAGCATCGGCGAAACCCGCAACGAAATTGAAAAATTGGCCTCCAACAACGACCTGATCGTAAAACAAACGGAACTGGAGTTTCTGAAACAACAACTGCAATCCTTAGCCCAGGAGTGGGCCACCTACCAGGGGGCTCTGGTTCTCCTTGATGCCGCCAAGCAGAAATATGAAAAAACCCGGCAACCCGGGGTGATCCGCTCAGCGGAAAACCTGTTCACTCAAATCACCGGTTACCGTCGCATTATCAAAACCATCGATCAGGATGAAGTACTGATAGAAAATGACCAGTATCAGAGAAAAGGAGTGCTGGAAATGAGCAGGGGAACACGCGAACAACTCTATCTGGCTATGCGGTTCGGCCTGATTAATGAATACGAAATCCGCTCCGAACCGCTCCCTGCGGTGATGGACGATATCTTCGTGAACTTTGATGATGAACGTGATGAACGCATCATAGAAATTCTCAGCAAATTCAGTAAAGAGAGACAGGTCCTGGTCCTCACCTGCCACAAACGCTCCCTCAAAGCCTTCAAAGACATCGGTGCCACTACTATCAACGTCTAACCCAGGCGAGGGAAATAACAAGTTAAACTTTTTTAAAGAATTTTATACCCAATGACCTTTTGAGATTTTAAATAAAGGGCAGAGTAGTGCTGATAAATATCAGTTAATTTAGATGTTGTTAATTTTGAAAGTTTGACCGTTTTAATTAAATCGCATTTTTCAACATAAGAAAAATAATCTGAAAGAGTTTGTAATTCTAAATCTGTCAGTTTAAGTTTCTTCTCGTCATTTTCCAAGTAGTGGTGAAATAAATCATAATTTCTACCCAACTTTAAGGTTATCTCCCATAACCTACTTCAAGTTCTGTCTTAATTGTTCCTAGTTTTATTCTGGAAATATTCTGGAAAATAAATTTCTTTAAAAAGCGTTCTGGGGAGACATTATATTTCATAAAGTACGCAAATGCTTCATTTGCCCAAGTTGGACCCACAGTGGTGACACCTTCAAAGTCAATCTCTAACACCTTGTTTTTTTCTTTCCACCACTCTTCGTTGTCAAAGTCTACGAGATACTTCTTCCTGAATTCTAAAACTGTATATTTCCCATCGCCTTGCAAATCATCTCTATTTACAAGACTATGATAGAAATCAGCCATTCGTATGATCATATTTGCCCTCCGTTTTTTTCTTCGTTTCGATAACCATATGGTACAAAGTTCCAGCAAAAATTCTCTTAGGTCTGTTGATCGGCTTATGGGTTTCACCTTTCCTATTAATAAGAAATGTTCCACTCTGCGATAAAACAGTTAGGGAAATACTTAAGGCCTTACAATTATCATGAATCCGCGTTAAGCCATTGCCTCTGTGAGCACCCCTTTTTACTCTTTTAATTATACGACCTTTTTTGGTTGATGCATTAATTGCACCGCTCACATTTTTTTAAAGGCCCTTCTAATTGCGTCACCATCATTATTTTTTTCCTCAGGAATTTCTTTTAGAATTGTTTCTCTCTGAGAACCAGTAATCAGTGTGTTTTTTATCCCCATGCCATTATCAGCAACACAAACAAATATTATCCCTATTTTAACTCGACGGAATGAGCCCTTGCCCAGTTGCCTCCCTTGCCCAAGGATGATATAAATGGAGCATGGCACTACAACTTTTGTCACGAATTTTTTTAGCGTTTTGGGTCGGGTTCTTGTTTATTCCACCTCCTGCTACCGCTAACGCGTTTCACTACCTCCTTGAAGAAAAGCAGGCGTTGGAAAAACAATTCGGCATACAAACGCTTGAGTGTTTCCCTTTTATAAAGAAAATAGGTTTCACGGAAGACCAGATCCCACTTATCGAACAGTGTCTGACCGGCACTCGTATCTTGAAAGAAGCTTTCGCCGTTTCCAGGAATACCACTTATAAAGTTATTGGTATCAGCAATCAGTTTTTGAAAACTGCAGGGTTTCACACCATCTTGATCCCTTGGAACGCCACTAAAGATGAAGTTATTCAATTCCTCAACAATCGGCCAAGCCATGAAGAGCAAACAGCCTTCCTGGATAAAATCCGTGGATTGAAACAGGACATTTCTAGAAAGCTCAAGATAAAACAGTTTTATTGTTCGCAGGAAATTTCCAACAACGATTGCTTGAAGGGATACGAAAATCTGGCCGCGATGAAACTCCCCGGTAGACTCAAAACCATCGGCTGGCAGGAAATCGCCATCACTCACTCCCACACTGCGCCGGACAGCCCTGGAAAACTGATTCTGGGCTTTAACGATTCTCCTGCCAGGATGAGGGAACACCTGCTAAAAGACCCATTTAAGACTTGGAATCCCCGGCAAAAAGCGTATGAAAAAATTCAGGAAAAATATGGCACGGTTTTTAAAAATAAACTGCAATTGGAAAATCTGATCTGCGCTGTAGATATTTCAATGGACGAATGCGAACAGGGTGCCAGCAACCTTGCCCAAGCCAGCCAGAGCACCGATTTCAGGATGCGGCATTGGGGGCAGGTTACCCTCAACCGCTACAACACGCTTATTCAGGATGATTTTCACGCCTTCATCCGGTACGATCTACCGCCGGAAAAAATCCAAAAATATTTTTCCCGCAAAGCCCTGAAAACCCAGGCATCGAAAAAAACTACGTTGGCTGTAAAACTTGAAGGGAGTACCAAAAATAATTCAACTCAACTAAGAGCAGTTTGCGACCTGAAAGGTCTGCGGTCACATCTTTGCGCCAGTTCCTTCGAAACCTTCATCCGTTTTGTGAAGAAGAACCGCGACTACAGGGTGCAAGCGCCTTGGGATACCCTCATGTTTGTCGATGGCATGCAACTAGACCGGATCAACTTCGCCCTCAACTCAAGCTCTCGCAGCACCTACCTCTATGTAGACGCCAACAGCGATGACACACAACTAGCGGTCTACCTAAACCAGCGGCGAGCCGCCTCTGCCAAATAGTAACCACTCAGCGTACGTACCCCCTTGTATGTTTGCACAGGGATCGTCGGTTGCACACTGGCCCTCTGTCTAGGAGGGGTTGGTGATTTTTAGTTTTTTGAGTTTTTCGACCAGGGTGGTGCGGTTGAGGTTCAACAAGTTTGCCGCCTTGTTTTTGACCCAACCGGTTTTTTCCAACGCTTCGATGAGAAGTTCCTTCTCAAAATTTTCCACCAGTTTTTTCAGATTGATGCCTTCATCGGGGATGCCTACATGAAAGGATTGCTTGAGCGACTGTTGCAAAATCTGGGCGGGATTCCCTTCCGACTGAGATTCTTCTGCCAGAGGGGTCCATTTTTCTTTGGAAACTTCACCCAGAACTTTATCCGGCAAATCTCTGGGGGTGATGGTAGAGCCAATACCCAGCACAACCATGCGTTCAACAAAATTCGCCAACTCGCGAATGTTTCCCGGCCAGGAATAGTTCACCAGTACGTTCATCGCTTCATCGCTAATGGTTTTAGGGCTACCCGACCCAGGGCTACCCGACCCAGGGCTACCCGACCCAGGGCTACCCGACCCATTGAACTGTGCAAGAAAATGGTGGACCAAAAGCGGAATGTCTATTTTCCGGTCGCGCAACGGGGGAAGGTTGAGGGGAATGATGTTGAGCCGGTAATACAGGTCTTCCCTGAACCGGCCTTCTTCAATCGCAACTTCCAGGTTCTGGTGCGTGGCGGTGATCACCCTGATGTCGATCGGCGTGGACTTGGTACTGCCAATGCGATCGATCTCCCTTTCCGCCAAAACTCTTAATAGCTTTACTTGTAAAGTCAGAGGCATGTCGCCGATTTCATCGAGAAAAACAGTTCCCTGATTCGCCAGTTCCAGCCGACCGATACGGGTATTCACAGCGCCCGTGAACGGGCCTTTTTCATAACCAAATAATTCACTCTCCAACAAGTCATGAGGAATAGCGGCACAGTTGATAGCAATGAAAGGTTTGGAGGCGCGCGGACTGTTGAAATGTAATGCACGGGCAATCAGCTCCTTTCCCGTTCCACTTTCACCATAAATCATCACGGCGCCTTCCGAACCTGCGGCCCGGCCCACAATGTCAAAAACCTCGCGAATCTGTGGGCTATTACCAATAATGTTGAAACTATCTGTGTCGAGTTTTATCTTCATAACAGGCCCTATTATAATAAAAGCATAAAAATTATAAAATTTTTCAATACTTTATGATGCTCTCGGCAAGAGCAAAAAACGTCAAATATCCAACAGCAGCTCAAAAACCGTTGATTTTAAAAGAAACACGATTTGATGGGAAATTTGACGTAGGTCGTCTGGCTACTGACCATAAGGTACGACATTCTCGTGCTCATTAGGGTCGTTACGCGAAACGATGGCCAGGGCCGGTTCGCTGTCAGATAGGTTCACCGGTTTATGCGGCACCCCTGGAGGGATGAAAACAAAGTCGCCTTCTTCGTTGATCACCGACTCCTCCAGGTTTTTTCCAAACTGTGTTTCAACTCTGCCCTTCAGCAAATAAATCGCCGTTTCAAAATCTTTATGGTAATGCGCTTTGGGCGACCCGCCTGGAGGAATCACCACCAGGTTCATCGACAGCCCCACCGCCCCAACCGTTTCTGTGGAGATGCCGACATAATAAGGCAGGTTCTGTTTGGTCGCAATCGTTTGCTCGGGACGCACGGTGATAACTTTTTTGCTTAAGTCCAGACTCATAACGCACCTCTTAAGATGTTAGTCACCTTGGCCCTCGTGATATTTGACCTTGGCCCTCGTGATATTTGACCTTGGTCTTCGTGCCCGGCACGGGTACTTTGATAAAGAGGAAATTATATATTTAGCGGCTCGCGAGAAATAGCGAGCGTTTGCCGTAGTCGGCCTCACGCCTGTTTTACAATCTAATCCTCTTGCTCACAGGAGTTTTTCAGCAAACTGCTGGTGGTGGAGAGGCCATCAGTGAATTTCCAGTCAATCGGGCGGGTGAGATCCAGGCTGCCAAACTGAGTCTCAAGATTTTTAGCACACTCTTGCAGCAAGTCCTGCAAACTCTTCTTATCCATGTCCGTCCAAGCCATGGGAGCCTTTAGCAATTCCTGTTCGAAGGCCGCGAAGAGGTCTTCATTGCACAGCTTTGCCTCTTCCTGGAAAATGCTCGGTAGAAAGATCATTTCCAGAAAACTCTTTGCCGATGCATCAGTAATCGGCTCACAGGATAACCGGCCGAACAAAACATACTGCGCCAAGGCTGTGGTCACCAAAGTTAACAGGTTTGAGGATTCACGGGGTTCCGGGCCATCACCGTGTAAAGAAGAAAATACTGATTCGCTCAATCCTAATCCCTGCCGGGCAAAACGGCTGGAAAATTTCCATCGGGCTAAAAAGTCATTAACGGCCTTAACATCTTTCATGGATTTCATATCCCGCCAATTAAAAGAATCCTGATTTTTTTCCGCGACCTGAGGAAAACGAAAAACCAAAGCACCTAGCCTTTCCTTGTCCTCCGCTGAAATAAAATATTCAAGATAGGAACCATTTTCGTTAATGAAAGAACTTGCCAGAGACTGAACCTGTCTTAATTGTTCATAGCCCACTTGAAAAAAAGACTGCATCCAAACCTGATCCAGCAAGGCCGCTCCCTTTTTCGGGTCGCCTTCTGCCCCCAACTCCAGACCTATATTTATATATCCCAGTGTTTTTTCAAGAGCCCGTTGGCGGACATCCTTGGATGACAGCTCCAGCCTATCGGCAACAATAACTTTGTTCGCCAGGCAAACCAGTTCCCAACGCAGGGTTTCAAGGCGGCTTTCGTTTTCCATAATGACAAGGCATTGAGTGAAAAAAAGAGTCTCATCTAACTGGGCCAGGGGATAGCGGGGAGAAAGTTTGAGCGGGCTTGAGGGGAGTTCTTCCAGTGAAGGCAGTTTTAACTTTAAAGTTTCCGGATCCAAACGGCTGTATATACCCACCGCATCCTGAAATTCAGGGATGCCTCTTTCGGCGGTTCGGTTCACTCTCCAGTTATAGGCCTGCTCCACTGTAAGAGTAACGGGATACCAGATCACCGCTTCCAGCAGGCTATAAAAAAGCTTTTGATCCTTTTCATGAAGCAAAAGCAAAAGTTTTCTGACTTCTTTACTGTTCTCAACTTTAAAAAAAATATCATAAACCCCGTCCGGGGTAAAATGTTCAAGTCCCTCCACCCCTTCGTAGGAATCCGTCATTTCATCCTTCTTAAAGATTTTAAAAAAGGCTTGAAGGAGCATCACCTTTTGGTCAAAATCCTCCCCCAAAAACCATTCCAGGGTTTCAGGGTCCTGGCATTGATCCAGCAAAACGATCCAATCCAAAGCCCGCTTGGGTTGGAACTTGTCTCCCTGCCACCACTCCACATCAAAAACATATTGCAGTTGGTCCGGCGAAAACATGGATATCACTAGAAGAGAGTCCTCTTTCCCCAATTCCGTAATCAAATTATAGACCTCTTCCACAGGAAGGGACTGAGTCACCTCGACCGCTTTTTCGGAAAGCATGAGGAGTTTCTGTTGCAGATGAGGGTCAAGTCCAAGAACACATCGCGCCTGTTCTTCCACCGACAGTCCGGACAAAATATCTTCCACTTTGCGTGGCTGAGTTTTCACCCAATCCAGGGGGAAGGGCAGGTCCCCTTCTATATATGAATTTTCTTTATCAATTTTATCGATCATGATTATGAAATTAGAAAAACAAAGTAACGATTCATGGACGCAACATTATGGTTGTAAGAATTCTTCCTGTCTCTCCCTCGCGTCGATAGGAATACAGCTTTTGGGTGGAACAGCAAGTGCAATGATTCATCGAAAAAATATTTTCAGGGAGAAGGCCGGCTTTTTCACCTTCCATTTTATTCACCGCAATCAAGTCCAGAAAGTATTTACCAGACGGGCCTAACCGTAACCACCCCTTGTCATCAGGAAATAATTCTTTAAAAGGTTGAATACAGTCCTCACCCACCTCATAACAACACCCTCCAATTGCAGGCCCAAACCCCACTACCAGCTCTGCAGGACGACATCCATACACCCGACCCATCTCTCCAACCACCTTTAAAAGAAGCCTTTTCCCGGACCCTCTTCTTCCTGCATGAATAGCCCCAATCACCTTTAATCGCGGGTCATAAATTAAAATGGGAAGACAATCTGCAGTAAAAATTCCGATAGGCCTTCCAGGAATTTGAGTCAACAAGGCGTCGGCAGAAATTTTTCCGGCCTCATTAAACGCAAGGTCTGGATCATCCAAAACAAAAACATTATCACTATGAATCTGATTGACCAAAAACAGGCTGCGGTTTTCTATTCCTATCGATTCTAAAAACCATTTCACATGTTCTCTTGTTTTTCCAGATTCATTATTGTTTCGGAAAGAAAATTCTTCAATTTCACCCTGTTCATTTTCGAAGCAACGAGGACTGACGGCATGAACCAATTCAGGAAATGTTTCAAATTGACAAAACTTTAATTTTTCGAACAAAATTTTCATAAAAAATTTATTTTTTCCAACCCGCTTTCAAGCACTTAGAAAACAAATTCAGTATACTCGTAAAAAATTAAAAAAACCAAACAAGGTGTTTTCCCCTTTGTTTATGCCGGTTTCATCGGGTCACATAAAAACAGAACCTTGACGCAATCGTATTCGTAATTTTCGTTGCAACTGAACGCCCTCTCTAAAACATTAATTCTTCTTAATATTCGCTTGACATCAAACGCTTATGTCATAAAATAATAAATGGTATTTTGGGCGCTGAAACGAATACCGATTTACATATGAAAGGATATCTTGATGGCAACCAAGAAAAAAGTAACTAGGAAAAAAGTAACCAAGAAAAAAGCAACAAAGAAAAAAGTAACTAGGAAAAAAGTAACCAAGAAAAAAGTAGCCAAGAAAAAAGTAACCAAGAAAAAAGTAACCAAGAAAAAAGTAGCCAAGAAAAAAGTAACTAAGAAAAAAGTAACCAAGAAAAAAGCAACAAAGAAAAAAGCAACAAAGAAAAAAGTAACAAAGAAAAAGGCAACAAAGAAAAAAGCAACAAAGAGAAAAGCTCCAGCTAGAAGAAGATAATCAAGATGGTTTGATTTTCTACTCAGCTAAAGCTGGTTTTAACAGAAGCACTCTCAATGCTATTTCTAACGTATTAACCCATATCGTTTCAGCGCCCAACCAGTACCGTCCACCCATGCAACTATTTGTTATTCCTGCCCTTATAAGCCTATCTTGAGATAGGTCGACTTTAGATAAAAAGCTTCGGCAAACGTTACCGGGTGATCCAAAGCATGCCCCGTTCTAGCGATCTCTTCATATTTTATTCCCGCAGAGCCAATCCCACGATAGACCGCATCATAAAAGTCATTTTCTGGCACATGCGCAGAGCAAGAAGCGGAAAATAGTATCCCAGATGTAACCTCTGCACCCGCTTTAGCCAATCTTGCATAAGCCTCTAAAGCCTGGGCTTTATGTTTTTTATTTCTGGCAAACGCAGGCGGATCCAAAATCACCAAATCAAAAAAACGCTTTTCGGATTTTAATCCAGCCAGTATTTGGAAGGCGTCGCCCTCCTGTTGAAAAAAATTTTGAGATGGAAATGATTGTCCAGGGAAATTCAATTTCAAGTTTCGTAATGATGTCTCCAATGCAAACTGATTACTGTCCACTTCCATCACCGACCTGCACCCGCCAGCCAAAGCGTACACCGAGAATCCCCCCGAATAACTGAAAACATTTAATACAGATCGGTCTTTAGCCATGTCCCGTATTTTTAACCGATTGTCTCTCTGGTCCAGAAAAAATCCGGTTTTCTGCCCCTCAACAACATCCACCAAAAACTTCAGTCTGTTTTCCTTGAATTGCACCCAACTTGAGTTTCCGTCTCCAACTAAAATCTGTCCGTCCCTGTAAGTTGAGTGGGCCCCTAATGATTTACTAACGTTACGGGCTAATCGCAAAACCACCTGCCGACTTTTGAATTCCTTCTGAAATAATTCACAGAGTTCATGCAGAAACGGAAACCAACTTGCGGTATACAGTTTCAGAACCAGGGTGTCCTCATAACGATCCAACACAAGCCCGGGAAGCCCGTCATTTTCACCGTTTATGACCCGATAACCCGTTGTTTCCTGATATTCCAGTCCCTCCCTGATTATTTTTGCGGACTGCAGACGCTCCAGAAAAAAGCCCGTATTGATTTCCCTTGGTTTTCCCAGACTCAACACTCTAAAACAAAGATCAGCATCAGGGTCCCACAAACCCAGAGCCAAAAAACGGTTATTATGATCGTAAATCACCCCGAGGTTTTCTGACTCCCTTTCAGGAGTCAGGTTTTGAACCTGGTATTTGAAAACCCAGGGATACCCCTTGCGGATTTTGCCTTGCAGTGTTTTGGATATCTGGATCTTAATCATCTAATGGGAAATGTGCATGTGTGGCAGAGTACCGAGAATCTTGATTTGTCGGGCCTGCACATGTTTTGGGGTAGGTCTTTTTGTCCAGTGCCTGGGGTTTGGTAAAACCGCCGCCATCCATGCCGACTCAACCGGAGAAAGAAGTTTTGACGAATGCCTAAAATAGGTCTGAGCCGCCCGCTCGCAACCAAAGATACCCTCTCCCCATTCAATCACATTCAAATAGACTTCCAGAATCCTCTGTTTGCTCCAAAACAATTCAATCAGTACGGTAAAATAACTTTCCAGCAACTTGCGAAACCAGGTTCGGGTTTGCCACAGGAATACATTGCGAGCGGTTTGCATGGAAATCGTACTGGCTCCCACCTTCCGGTCTGTCGTGAGGTTTGTCGTGATCGCATACTTGATGGCCAGCCAGTCGAACCCATGATGGGCGAAAAACTTCTGGTCCTCAGCCGCTAAGACCGCCTTCATTATATTCGGGGAAATCTCTTCAATGGGCACCCAGGAATTCAGATGTAGAGGAAGGTTCTGTTCACTTTCCACCCAGCGAATCACCATCAGGGGTGTTGTGGGCGGATTCACAAATCTATATAGCAGGACAGGGGCAATTGTGAGAGCGAAAAAACACAACAAAAGGCCAAAAACAATTTTCCAGATACGACTGCGGACGGGCTTTTTGCCCTTACCTGGCTTTCTTTTTTTCACAGATATCCCTCCCCACTACCGCATGCATGAGAAAGTTATTAACGATCATCAACACCATGATCAAAACAAAAATACTCCGGAATGAAAATCTCATTACCAGCACTTGATATTTAACACAGTTGCTTCGGGGTACGAGGGTTAAGGAAGAATACCACGTCTTCGTTACTTTGTTCCTCAGAATGACAAAACGACCTTGTTCCCCCGAATGACACAACGGCCTTGTTCCCCAGAATGAAAAAATAACCCAGTATTGTCATTCTGAACGAAGTGAAGACGTGATATCCACTTCCTTAAACTTCGTGCCCCGTAGGGATTTACTGGCTAGTGGTTAGCTTTCCTTTATACAGAGCTATAAAGCTTAACAGTTTTTTGGAAGGACTGGTAATGCTTGGGAGGGACATTTCGGGTATAGCTTTTATGGTGCTTAAAGGTGAAGGGGTTATAGATGGTTTTCTTATTTTTCCGGTTCTGAATCTCATAATGCAGGTGGGGCGCGAAACTTCTTCCAGTGTTTCCCGATTCAGCGATCTGCTGACCCGCCTGAATGGTCTGGCCCCGTTTCACTTTAACCCTGCTCAAGTGGAGGTAGAGAGTTTTTATTCCCAATTTAGGGTGATCAATTTCGACACAATAACCGTTGGCCCGCACATTCCAGTTTGCACGCGTGACCTTTCCAGAAAATCCTGAATAAATGGGCGTCCCCACCTTGGCTTTAAAATCTGTCCCGGAATGCCCTCCTATCCCTTTGCGAAAATCGCCAGGCAGAGAAGTGATTTCAATATAATTCCGGATGGGACTCTGAGCTTCGACAATACGTTGGGCAATCTCTTTTCCTTCACGGTCAAAATAGCCTCCATTCCCCTCCTGGTCGAACCCATCAAAATAATAGGCCTCAAATGTTTTGCCAAATAACTGACTCTTATAGGAAAGTTTGAGAATTTTAAACTGCTCGGGTCCTTCCAGTTTCTGGTACACCACATCGATAGCGTCACCGTTTCTCATGCTTTTTTTGATATCCACGAACCACACCATGAGACGCCCTAGGTGTGCGGAAAGCGCAGCGCATCCATTTTCCCGGGCTATCATTCTGCACACGGTAAAGTTCAGGGAGTTCCGGATTTTAAAATTCAGCGAGTGGATGGCTTTGCCCTCAAAAGCTCTCTCAGATGGAGCCGTGAATGACACGGGCTTGATAGCAGCAGGCTGAGGCACTTCCAATACCTCGGGTTGAGGCACTTCCAATACCTCGGACGGTTTGACAGAGATTTGCGATACTATCCCGGTATCCTGCGGCAAAGACGCAACCGCAATATTATTTTGCTGGCCAAAAAAGAGGAGAAAAATATTCAGTCCCACCGAAACAATGAAGAAAAAGACAAATCCAAAGCGAAATTTATTTTTCCTTTGGATCTGCTGATTAGAAAGCAAGGAATCAGGAATGTGCATTTTCTTTCCTTCAATTAAATGATAAAGTGTTTCACAAGAATATCTCGTGGCCTCTATGGCGAGTAGCCTGCTCGGTCTCAAAATCTACCCCATTATATAACAGCAATGTCAATAAATACAACAGGTTCCTTTCCAATCCCAAAAGAATACCAGCCCGATATTCTGTTCATGGAAGACGGGGTGAGCGAGTATCCTCTGGTGCAAGAAATCCTCTCCAGGCTCCCCGGAGTTCCCCGGCAAACGTTTCAGGATATTTCTCTTCTCACGGAACAGATGAAATCTTCACAGTACGATGTGTTTGGAGAAGGAAAAAAAAGTTTGGCGTTATGCCGTTTTAAGGGTTCGTTCCTGAAGAAGTGTCCGGGTATCAGCCCGGGTATGGTGTGTTGCAATTATTATATTGTGAACTTATCGAAAAACTGCATTTACGATTGTTCTTATTGTTTCCTACAGGACTTTTTAGACAACAACCCCATGCAGGTGGCCTATGTTAATGTTGAAGACCTGCTTGGCGAGTTGGAAGAAGTGTTCACACAATATCCAGATCGCAATTTTCGAGTTGGAACGGGAGAATTGACCGACAGCCTGGCCCTCGACACCATTGTCCCTTACACCGCCACCCTACTCCCCTTTTTCAACCGGCAGTCGAACGCCGTGCTGGAGTTAAAAACCAAGTCAGACCAGGTTGCGAATCTATTAAACCATCCCGATCCTACAAATATTGTTGTATCTTGGTCGCTGAATCCACAAACCATCATTGATCAGGAAGAAAAGGGGACACCGGGGCTAGTCCAGCGGCTTGAATCTGCCCGAGCATGTCTGGATAAGGGCTACCGTATCGGATTTCATTTTGATCCAATCATTTTGATACCAGGTTGGGAGGAGGCCTACCAAGAGCTTGTCAATATTGTATGCGATACCCTACCCATCGATAAGGTGGCGTGGGTGAGCCTGGGAAGCTTTCGATATCGCTCCAATTTGAAATCGATCATCAAAAATCGCCATCCGGAAACCCGCTTGTTCACCGGCGAATATCTGCCCAGCAAGGATGGCAAGTTCCGCTACCTTCGCCCCTTAAGGAACCAGGCCTACAAAACCATTCGCGGTTATCTTATGTCCCGCTCGCAAGAATTAAAGATTTATCTTTGTATGGAGACTCGGGAAATCTGGGAAGATGTAACGGGAAAAACGCCAAGGAGCGATAAAAAACTGGATCAGTTTTTTGACCTTTGACCAAAAATCCTAGAGACGCATGGGCATGACGATGCTCTTATACTCGTCGTCATCCGTCACCGTAAACAGGCAAGAGTGATTTTGATCTTTTAGATTAAGCGTCACCGAATCCTCCTCAATAACATTGAGGATATCCAGAACATATTTTGCGTTAAGCCCGATGGAGACATCTTCACCTTCATACTCAAGGGACATTTCCTCATGGGCGGCTCCCAGATCCGTATTGTCTGAAATCAGGCTCAAGCTGCCATTCTTGATTTCAAACCGAACCATTTTGGATTTTTCATCCGCCAGCAGAGCCACGCGTTTCAACGCATGGGTCAGGCCATTCCTATCGGCTTTGGCTTTCAAATGATTGTCTGACGGAAGCACTTGCCGATAATTAGGAAATTTTCCGTCTATTTTGCGGGACACAATCACTTGCTTGCCGCAAATAAAAGCCAAGTGATTATCCTGGGAAGAAAATCCAAACGTTGTGTCTTCGTCTTCCATCAACTTCAGCAACTCAGACAACGCTTTCTTAGGCAAAAGAAAACTCAAGACCTCCCCTTTGGCCGCATTTGATTTGACCGGTCGTGAAATCATTGCTAACCGATGCCCATCCGTGCCTACCAGACTTACCCTGTCTCCTTCCGCTTCCAGCAATAAACCGTTCAACGCCTGACGGGTCTCATCAGGAGAAACTGAGAAAAAGGTTTTACGAATCATTTCCTTCAAAATTTTGCCGTCAAATTCCAATAGCGGTTTGTCGCTGTATTCGGGCAAAGGAGGAAAATCTTCAGGGGGAAGCCCGGGCAAACGGAATTTGGACTTTCCACACTTTAAAGTAATCCAGTTATTTTCTTCTTTTTTTATATAGATTTCTTCATTCGGGAGTTCCCTGACAATGTCAAAAAGCTTTCTGGCGTTGAGCGTCACAGCACCGGGCGCAGTCACATTCGCTGGATAATGACCCAGAGTTCCGATTTCCAAATCCGTGGCACGAATGGAGATGGTGTCTTTATCAGCGGAAAGATATAAGTGAGAAAGAATGGGCATCGCCCCTTTTGATTCCACGATTCCCTGAACTTTCTGCACTCCGTTCAGCAGGACTTCCCGACTTATTCTGACTTCCATAAAACTCCTTTAAGCTAGGCAAAAGCCGGTTTTCAGGCTTGAAGATTTTTAACACAATTGAAAAAATCTGTCAAAGTAAAATAAAGTAAAATGACGATCCCACTTTTAATGACATCCGACAAGCCTGCCCCCTGCCTATATCCTTAAAAGGAAGCGAATTCATCGTCACTCTTCCCAAATGGCAGCCTGACTCTTCCCAAGCGGGCAGCCTGACTCTTCCCAAGCGGGCAGCCTGACTCTTCCCAAACGGCAGCCTGCCCTTCATTAAAGTTGTATAAAGCAGTCAAGTGGACTTTTTGGAAATTTTCGCCCAGGTATCGCGAAGCGTTACAGTCCTGTTGAAAACTGGAGTTCCAGGAGCGGAGTCCTCATTATCCACGCAGAAATATCCCAACCGTAAAAACTGGAACTGCTCGCCCGCCACCGCATTCACCAAAAAGGGTTCAATGAACCCGTCTTTGACAACCTCAAGAGAATCGGGATTCAAACTTGATCCCAACTCAGGGCATTCTTTTTCGTCTGCAGGGTTTTCCTTTAGAAAAAGGTGGCTATATAATCTCACTTCGGCAGGCTGAGCATGGGCCTGAGAGAGCCAATGCAGGGTACCTTTCACCTTCCGGCCCTCCAGGGAAGAGCCGCTTTTGGTTTCCGGATCATAAGTACAGCGTAACTCCACCACCTCTCCCGTTTTTTCATCCTTGATCACCCGTTCACATTTTATGATGTAGGCATGCTTCAACCGCACCTCCCGCCCTTCAGCAAGGCGGAAAAACTTCTTCGGAGGATCTTCCATAAAATCATCCCGCTCAATATAAAGAACCCTGGAAAAAGGAACCTTGCGATATCCGGCACCGGGATCTCCAGGATTGTTCTCGGCAGTCAGTTCTTCTACCTGGTCTTCCGGGTAGTTCTCAATCACTACTTTCAGAGGTCGAACCACTGCCATCACCCTGGGCGCCGTTTTGTTTAAATCTTCGCGCACGCAATGTTCCAGCAAGGCAAAGTCTATCGTGCTGTTACTTTTAGCCACTCCGATACGTTCACAAAAATCCCGAATGGCTGCAGGAGGGTAGCCTCTACGGCGCATGCCCGATAAAGTCGGCATACGTGGATCGTTCCACCCACTCACATGCCCTTCCTGCACCAACTGTAAAAGTTTGCGCTTGCTCAATACTGTGTAATTCAGGTTGAGACGGGCAAACTCTATTTGCCGAGGACGGTAAATATCCAGTTCTTTCAGGAACCAGTCATAAAGAGGGCGGTGATCCTCAAATTCCAGAGTACAAATTGAGTGGGTGATCTGCTCCAGCGAATCCGATTGGCCGTGCGTGAAATCATACATGGGATAAATACACCATTTATCGCCGGTACGATGATGAACCGCTTTTAAAACCCTATACAACACCGGGTCCCGCAAATTCAGGTTGCCTGATGTCATGTCAATTTTGGCCCGCAAGACCTTTTCACCTTCCGCAAACTCGCCGGCCCGCATGCGTTCAAACAAATCCAGATTTTCCTCCACTGGCCTGTCGCGGTGAGGACTGTTCCGTCCCGGTTCGGAAAGCGTACCGCGGTATTCACGAATTTGCTCCGGACTCAACGCATCCACATAAGCTTTGCCTTTCTCGATCAACCGAACCGCATACTGGTAAAGCTGGTTAAAATACTCTGAGGAATAATACAACCGGTCGCCCCAGTCAAACCCTAACCATCGCACGTCTTCCAAAATGGCTTTCACATATTCTTCCTCTTCCTTGCTAGGGTTAGTGTCATCAAACCTAAGATTACACTTCCCCGAATATTGCATAGCCAGCCCGAAGTTCAGGCAAATGGACTTAGCATGACCAATATGCAGATGGCCATTAGGCTCAGGGGGAAAGCGGGTATGGACCCGCCCATCAAATTTAAGCGTACTTAAATCTTCCTCGATAATATCCTGGATAAAATGGGTCGAGGATTCAGAATCTTCCGTTTGCAAAATCTTTTCTCCTTCCAGCGTGACACCGGGGTTGTGATGTCCTTTTCATTAATCTCATCTCCCCAAGGGGTACAATGGGCAATGGCTTTGTCTGGTGAGCAAAGAGTTATCCCGGCTTATAGGAACACGGTTTGTTCGATGAAGCTGGGCTGATTTACAGTTTTTCATGTAAAATACAGCCTAAAAAGTCATTGCTCATTGTACCCCTTGGGGGCATGAGATTGAGGCATGAGATTAATGATGGATATATCACATCCTCCCCTGTTGAGAGGCTTCCTGAATGTCAGATAATACGTTTGAATGACCGGTAATCGCAAATTTATAATTCTCCTGATTTTTATGATCGTGGTAGCGTCCAGCTTCTGGCTGGTTTCACGCTACCCCGCTTTGGACAACAAGGCCGCCCTCTCTGGCATGGAGGCCTTTGAAGACCCACTCACCCACGAAGCCCACTTTCACGCTCCACGGCAGGCGAACTTTGTCACACGTGTAGCTTATACCGCTATCAACTGGTACGAAACCAACTGGCCAGGAATGGCCTTTGGCCTGGTTCTCGCGGCAGGATTCTACACCCTGCTCAAATATATCCCGCGCCAGTCTTCGGACCGGCGCTTTCGCAACAGTTTCATGGGAATGTTTGTCGGCACCCCGCTCGGGGTTTGTGTCAACTGCGTCGCGCCAATCGCCAAAGGCATGTATGAAGGCGGCAGCAGAATGGAAACGGCCCTGGCCGTCATGTTCAGTTCCCCCACCCTGAACATCGTTGTCCTCACCATGCTGTTCTCGATTTTCCCCTTCTACATGGCATTGATGAAACTGCTGGCGACTTTTATTTTGATCCTTATTATTGTTCCGCTGATTTCGGAGAAAACCCGAACCGCGCCGGAAAAACAGGTCCTGGAAGTCGATCCTGCCACAACCTCGGACCTCAACCCCGATCAGGAATCCTGGGCGATGGCTTTCAAATCGACAAGCCTGGATTACTGGAAAAGTTTTGGCTACATCTTTACCCGCACCGTCCCTCTGATGTTACTGGCCGGGGTGTTCGGGGCACTAGCCAGCCATCTATGGAGCTTTGACAAACTGATCGGAGCGCCAGTCAATCTGGCCAATCTCAGCTTGCTCTCCTTTATGGGAACGCTGATGCCTCTGCCTATCGCCTTCGACCTGATGCTGGCGCAGGCCATGATGATGTCAGGCCTCTCCCCCGCCTTCGTCACCACACTGGTGTTCACCTTTGGAACGTTCAGCATCTATTCCGCCCTGATCATCTACCGCACCTTCTCTTTTTTCCTGGCGGTAAAATTATTTATGATCGTCTTCGCCATCGGCATCGGTCTGGGATATGCCTCGAACAGTTTGCTGGAATACCGCCATGTTAAATGGCTGACGCAGTATGACAGGATTATTGAAGCACCGGAAAACGAGTCCAGCACCAAGTCACCCAAGACCAAGTCACCCAAGGTAGAACCGACCGTTCCCGATAAAATTTATTCTCCTGTACCAATGACCCGACATACCGCCCCCATCATTCTCAGACAGAAAAACCTGGAAGTTCATGCTCTAGCCCACACACCCCGCAACAAACAAACCGGCAAACCGTTCACACAACGGGTAGGAACGGAGATGGGGATCACTTATTCCAATTCCCTGACACCGGAAATATTTCTCGACCCGCTGTTTTTCGGTCGAGGCATTGCCTCAGGGGATTTCAATCTCGATGGCTGGCCCGATATCGCCGTGGCCACTAATAACGGATTCGAGCTCTACCAGAACATGAATGGAACCCGCTTCAAAAAGATATTCAGCGGCATCGAAACGTTAAACGGAAAACAGGCGATCAACATCGCTCTGGTAGACTTGAATAATGACGGATGGCTCGATATTTTTCTCACCACCTTTAATGCAGGAAACTTTGTCATTCTCAATCCCTTGCCCGATGAAGGTCGGGTGACCATTCTGCCCGTTCCCAATGGAGGGGCTCTGCTTACCAACGCCTCGGCCTTCGCCGACATCAACCACGATGGGTTCCCCGATATCGTCAATGGCAATTATTTTTTGGGCATATTCACTCGCACCCCGGTCAAACAAGCAGCCAACCAATGGGTTCTCAACCACAACCTGGAATTCAAATCGCAGACCCTTGAGGGAATCCCCGGACAAACTCACAGTGTGCTGCTATCAGATATCAACACCGATGGTCAGGCCGATCTCATGGTCGCTAACGATTATAGAGTCGCAGACACTTATTATTTCGGAACTTCCAATAAAGGCTTCAAAAAAATTCTCCAACAAGACAGGGTCGTCCCCCTGACCACGCAAAACACCATGAGTATTGATACCGGCGATTTTAACAATGACCTGATCCCTGATATCTATCTCGCCAATATCGGGATGTCGCGCGGACTAGATGTCGTCTCCAATATTTTTGGTGCTACCATGCAGGAGGCAGGGCTGGAATTTTGCAATACCAGTAAAAGCGTGCTCGACCGCAAGACTTGCCACAAGTTCAACCAACTGACCACTTTGTTGAATCCGGAAAAGCAGGATATCACCGAACACTGCACCCTGCTAGAGGACCCACAATGGATCAAAGAATGCATGGTCACACGCATGATCCTCGTGGCGTCGAGCAGGAAATCCGCTTCCCTCTGCGATAAAATTTTGGATCCGTTTACTCTCAATCGAACTTATTGCCAAAAATTTTTCCAGGCCGAGCCTGTTGAAATTTCCCGAGAAGATGAAATTCCCATGCAGACCCAGTTCAACCTGCTGTTATCCGGTCAAGCAAATCACACTTTCAAGGATGTCTCTCAGCAAACAAAAATCTCCACCGCCGAGTGGAGTTGGAACGCCCGGTTCGCCGACCTCGATAACGATGAATGGCAAGACATTTATGTGGTCAATGGCGTACCCATCACGCAAGAGTTTGCCTCGAATAACTTTTTCCACAACCAGAACGGTCAGTCTTTCACCCAGTCCCAGGCAGAGTTTGGACTCGACGACCGCGACCACAGCTCTTCTTACACCTACATCGACATGGATCGTGACGGAGATCTCGACATTATCGCCAACACTTTATATGGAGCGTTCAAGGTCTATACCAATAACAATACCCAGGGAAACAGCATCACGATCAAGCTGGTCGATGAACAGGGCAATCGGTTCTGCCTCGGGTGCACCCTCATCATCCGCTACGGGCCGGATGGCAAACGCCACCAGATGCGCGAGATCAAAACCGGCGGCGGATTCCATTCCTACGATGCACCCATCGCCCACTTCGGTTTGGGAAAATATAAAACCATCCAACAAATAGAAATAACATGGTCAGCAGGAGAAACCTCAACACTACAACACGAGTTCTTAGCCAACCACGAATACACCATTAGGCATGGGGCCAATGTGCAATAATCGGGTAGGCAAACAACAGGTTATCTCGGCTTAAGATACCGCTACGACTCACCAACGATGCTGGAAAAAAACTCCTGTAAAGAGCCCAGTCGTATTCAGCCTGCCTGACGGGTATCGTCCTACTGCCTGACGGGTATCGTCCTACTGCCTGACGGGTATCGTCCTACTGCCTGACAGGTATCGTCCTACTGCCTGACAGGTATCGTCCTATTGCCCTCGGTGGCTCGCCGGTGGTACAATTTCGGCGGGGAAAATAATGGAGACCTTTTAGAACATGTCACTTTGGTTAATCGTGGGTTTTGGCGGGTTTATCGGGGCGATTTTACGCTACTGGGTCGGTGGGTGGATTCAGAGTGGATTCGTCACCTTCCCTTTTGGTACTCTCGGGGTGAACTTTATTGGCAGTTTGCTGCTGGCACTGGTCATGTACACCTCCGAATACCGGGGCCTTTTTGATGAAGAAACACGGGTGTTCCTGACCATCGGTGTTCTCGGTTCGTTCACCACCATGTCGACCTTTAGCTATGAATCGTTGAAGCTTTTAGAACAAGACCAGCATATGCTGTTTGGACTCAACATTATGGGAACTGTTGCGCTCTGCCTGCTGGCCGTTTATATGGGAAAAGTTTTGATCACCGTTATAGGACTTAAATAAAATGAAAAAAGAATCCGATGCCATTCTTCTCAGAATTTTTATCGGCGAGTCCGACAAATATGAGGGCATGCCGCTTTCCAAATATCTGGTGGAATTTTTCAAGAATGAGGGATTGGCTGGAGCCACTATTTTGAGAGGGATCAACGGATTCGAGAAATCCAGCAAACTGCAAACGACATCCATACTAAGATTATCCGATGACCTGCCGATCGTGGTGGAAGTGGTGGACCGGAAAGAAAATATCGAACGTGTCAAACCAAAACTGAACGATGTGATCGAAAAAGGACTGATCACCGAAGAAGAAGTTAAAATCATCCTCTACGAAGATCGGCAAACCACCGAGGGTGGCAAGCCATAACTCTGTCTAGCGAGAAACGGGTTTTCTCGGCCGATGAGTCCTTACTATCTGCCTCTCTCGCTAGAGGGGCGTGATGCTGGACCCCGTGACGCTGGACCCAATGAGAAATAACGTTTATGTTAGCAAAGAGTTGCCTCGGCTTAAAAAACTCCTCCTTTAAGAGAGATGTTGAGGTGATTAACATGATAAGTCGTTATAAATTTTTATTTTTGTGCGCCTGTAGCTCAGCTGGATAGAGCAACGGACTTCTAATCCGTAGGTCGTAGGTTCGAGTCCTACCAGGCGTACCATTTAAAACAAAGGTTTATGGGTTTCCTCCCGTAGACCTTTTTTTAGTAGGCACATGGTAGACGGTAGGGAAAAGTAAGTGGCTAAAACTTCATACAGGAAAAATCGGACAGGCTTCTTACTCCCGCTACTTTATTTGAATTGAAAACACGATTTTTCAGGAACCTGGGTTTTTTCTAGTCTCCTATCCGTAGCAAGCAGAACTCCTCATCTGCCAGGACCAAGTATCCGCTAAAAACACAAACAATTATATAAATTTCAAGGAGATAGACCCTGAAAAAACCAATATCCAGCGTCCCCGACGGGCAAACAGGAACTATAATATTTCAGCAAACAGGTTGGGTTCAGACCCACTTTATGATACAATTTCTAAGTAAATGGGTTGACATTAGTTGATGACTGTTTTTTGAAAACTGTCAGGATAAATCGGAGCGCAAATTGATGGGCTTTATTTCCCCAACCGTCCAAGTACAACCATGGATGGTTTTTTTTGCTCCACATAAGGCAAAATGCCAACCTGAATTCAAATTTGGGAAACCCTGATTTTCCGGATCAGGGAAAAAGTTCCCGCTTATTTGCAGGAGTGTATCTAGCATGGCTCAAGGAAAAGTAAAATGGTTCAACGAAAGCAAAGGTTATGGTTTTATCGAGTCCGATGATGGTGAAGATTGTTTTGTTCATTTTTCAGAAATTCAAGGTGATGGCTTCAAAACCCTCCATGAAGGACAGGCCGTGGAATTCGAAAAGACCATGGGTCAAAAAGGACCGCAAGCCTCAAAAGTTGTCCCCAAATAAAGCAATTTCAAGTGTCTTTCCCCGGCAGAGTTTTTACTCTGCCGGTTAAGTTCCGACCACTAACCCAATTGCACAAAAGACATATTAGAAAGGGGAAAGACTATGCATGAAGTAAAAGTTTATGACAGTTCTGGAAATCTGAAAAAAATCATTTCCGTTAAAACCCTGACGAAAAGGTCTGACCAACAAATCAAGTCACCTTCCTTATATAATAAGAAAGGGCGCAAGGCAAAGCCGATGGTCAAACTTGAGACAAAGGATATCAAGGCCGCTTCAACAAGGTAACCCCAGAGGTTTGGGGCTCCTTTCCAAATTCATTTTCTACACCGTAAAAGTTCCAGTCACCGCTCTCCTCCCCCGATTTATACCGAGCCTCATTTCGATCCCCGCCAGGGGGGTGTTATGCCCCTCTTACTTAATTGGCAGAGAAGCCAGGCTTGGGAGACTGTGGAGCTTCCTGATTCGCTTTTTATGGTGGAACGCCACCTTGTTATTGATACAATACCGTCATGCCTTTGAAAATAGCATTGATCAATATGCCCTTCGGGTTCCATATCTACCCATCCATTCAGTTGGGGACTCTCTCGACCTTACTGAAAACCCACGGTTGCGAGGTAAAGGGCCATTACCTGAACCTTCATTTTGCGCATCAGCTCGGCCTGCCGGTCTACAACCAACTCTGTGAAAAACGCTTCCTGATTGGCGAGTGGCTGTTCTCCCACCCCCTTTTCGGGGACAATGCCAAAAACCAGGATTACATGAACCATTTTGACCCGCATATTGAAGATGTCTGCCAATCCATTGAGCGTCCAAGGGAGTTTTTAGTCGATGTAAAGACCAAAATGGTTCCCGAATTTCTTCAGTGGTCCCTGGACTCCTGCGACTGGGGAGCTTTTGATGTCGTAGGCTTTTCTTCGACCTTCAATCAAAACATCGCCAGTCTGACTCTGGCTAAATTGATCAAGGAAAAATATCCCCATGTAAAAATCCTGTTTGGCGGGTCCAATTTTGAATCCGATATGGGATTGGAATATTTCAGGGTCTTTCCATGGATCGATTATGTGGTGCCCGGAGAAGCTGAAGGTGTCTTGCCGCAACTGGTCAAGTATCTCAAACAGGGCGGGCCGGTTCCCCGCGGCGTGGTTCACCGCTGTGAAGGGGAAGTACTTTATCAGGAACCCGAGGCTATGTTCGGTAACTTTCAGGATTACCCCGCTCCCGATTACGATGATTTTTTTGATCAAATGCGAGAGATCGATCCGAATTCTTCCCTGTTGGAAAACCCGGTTATTCTTTATGAAACCGCGCGGGGTTGCTGGTGGGGGGAGAAACATCACTGCACTTTTTGTGGTTTGAACGCCAGTACCATGAAGTTCCGGTCCAAACCTGTCGAGCAGGTTCACACCGATCTTTCCCAGCTTTCAAAAAAATACGACACCTTTCGCTTCCGACTGGTCGACAACATCCTGGAAATGAAATATATCGACGGAGTTTTTGGTGACCTGGCTAAAAATAACTATGACCTGCATTTTTTTATCGAAGTAAAAAGTAACCTGACTAAAAAACAAATCAAGACTCTGGCGCAGGGTGGGGCAAAAGCAATTCAGCCAGGCATTGAGAGCTTCAGCAGTAATCAATTGCAGGAAATGGATAAGGGCGTCCGACCCCTGCAAAACATTCTCTGTATGAAATGGGCGATGTATTATGGCATTGAGATCAACTGGAATATTCTGATCGGGTTTCCTGGTGAAACAGATGAAGATTACCGGCAGCAGATTGACCTGATTAAACTACTGTTCCATCTGCCTCCGCCTGAGTGCGTCGGCAGCCTATGGCTCGAAAGGTTCAGCCCCTATTTCCAGCGGCCGGAAGAATATGGAATAAAAATCACGGCACCAGGGGAAGCCTATCCCTTTGTTTATGATCATCCCGATGTCGACCATTTAAAAATCGCTTATGATTTTGAATTTGAAACGAGTAACCAGATTGACCCACAACTGAAGCAGGAGTTATTTCAAACTGCGGAAGAATGGAAACAAAGACACCAGTCAGAACAATTGCCTTACCTGATTTTTACGAAGGCCATGGATTTCGTGACCGTTTATGACCAAAGATCACTGGAATCCATCAAAACCAGATTGGAAGGACCACATGCCTGGGCGTTCATCTGCTGCAACGAAGCACCAAAATCCGTGGAACAAATTCGCCAATATTTCCGGGAAAAAATGGAGCAAGAGCCTGAAGACAGTCTGGCCGAAAATGCCATCGCCTATCTTGAAGAAAAAGGCTTCCTTTATGGGGAGCGCGGCAAATACCTGAATCTGGCCCTGCCACATAATTCCAACCTTTAAACTCTTACGTTACGAAAAAACCCGGATCAAAAGGCGAGTATAATCTGAAAAAAAATTGTTCGACCGGCTCCATTATCGAGCCAGTTATTCCTGCATACGAAAATCTTTGGAGAAATAGGATACCAGGTCTTTCACCGAAAGGATGCCCACTATTTTATCCTCTTCCGTAACCCCCAAATGCCGAATCTTGTTTTTATGCATAAATCGGTTCGCCTCTTCAATAGGCAAATAACGATCCAACGAAAGCACAGGGCTTGTCATGATTTCCGAAATCGGAGTGGATTCCGGGCTCAAACCTTTACCCAATACTTTTCGGGTCAGGTCCGTTTCGGTCACAATACCCATATACTCGTCAAATTTTTTCACCAGTAAAGATCCGATATTATTTGCCGTCATGATCAAGGCGGCTTCCTGAACAGTAGACTCTATGTCTGTACTCAATACAGGGGATACCATATAATCGCCAATTTCATCCATGTTCCTCCTCCTTATTAAAGGTGCATGATCTCCATAATTCTTGGATGCCTGATGGAGACTGGGGATTCACTCTTTTTAAGACCGCTAAAATACCCTCAAAGACAGGGGCTGAAAACAACAGCAAAAGGCGAGACCATAACTTCTAGGGTTTTAAGGAGTTATTGATTTATACCGTTTTTATTATAAAATCTACAATTCAACAGGAAACGTCCATAACCCTATGCCTCACGAAATAAATGTCGTTTTAGTCGAACCCAAAATTCCCATGAATACGGGAACGATTGGGAGGTTGTGCCTTGCGACAGGGAGCACCCTGCACCTGATAGAACCGCTCGGATTCGAAATCAGCGACAGCCAACTTAAACGAGCGGGTCTGGATTATTGGAAACACGTAAATGTCGAAACCTACCCCGGCCTTGAAATGTTTCTTCAAAGCATTCTCCCTTCTGCCCAAAAGGTATTTTTCTCCACCAAGGGGAAGAAGGATTTGTTCCAACATGCATTTCAACCAGGTGCCTATCTGTTCTTTGGCAGTGAAACTCAGGGACTACCAAAAAGTTTACTGCAAGCTAATCAGGATACCACTTATCGCATCCCACAATATGATGAACGGATTCGGTCTATCAATATTGCAAATGCAGTTAGCGTAGCTGTTTACGAAGCCATCCGACAACTAGGAGTCTAAGTCTCAAAAAAATACCCGCCGATCTGCTCCATAACAATCTGGCTCACACACCTGGATTAACCTCAGAAAAATCTTCTGGCTTAACGTCGAACTTTCGGTAGTACTGCCGCAACAACCCTCTGGCCTCCGCCTTATTTACCTGATCATTTTTATTGCCAAAAAGGTTGCCGGCTTTAAGAATATGCAAAATGGCTTTTTCTCCGTTGCTCATGCTTTCATACAAAACCGCCAGGTTAAAATGCGCTTCCGCAGATTTTGGATTGCCCTTTAAAGTTTCTTCAAATTCGCGAACCGCTTCTTCTGCCCTACCCGCCCTTTCACAGGCCGTGCCCAGGTTAAAATGCGCCGCCGGATCACCGGGCGTGGATTCCACCTGGGCTCTCAGTTCCTTTATTTCCTTGCTCTCAAAAAACTTTCCGAACATTTTTTATGCCTGGTTCTTTAAATTCTTTGCGCTCAAAGAGATTTTTTTAAACACAATTTTTCAATCCAGACTCTCAGTTCTTCAGTGCCATTACTTTTAAAACAATCTCAACATACAAACTCAAAGACCGGAATCGCCCAACTCATCCTCTTCAAACAATTCCATCATAGAGTTTCTGGAGTCGTCTTGAAATTGTTCCTCGTCTTTACGGTCAATATATAAGTTCAACTGCTTCAAATGTTCCGCCGACAAGTTGCACAAAACCAACCGTTCCATGACGGTTTCCTTTTGGTATTCGTTCAGCAGTTTACCGATACAAGTGTGGAGAAACGGGGTCAAAATAGACTGCACCTCCTGAAAATCCAATTCCACCGGGTTGCCTTTTTTAAATTCCAGAGCAAGCAGAGAGTACACCTTCTGCCCATCATCGATGGACGCGCAATGAGCTCCCACATGTTCTGATAGTCTGATTTTCATCGTTCATTTTCCTTCAAATCGAGTCTGCATAAAAGTATCTTGCCATTTTACTTATAATACCTCTGCACACCCTATAAATTTCCGCAATAATTTCATATTTTTTGGTGTTTTTGCCATGAGACATGCCCGCTGAGGTCAAATTTGCCTTCATTTTACCAATAATTTGCCATAATTGAATCTCTAACGTTATATTTTAGCAATGAGGAAGCACTGCAATCAAGCTGTTTGGTCATCCGCAAGTTTCAGCTGGATTCCGCAGGTACCACACCATGGAAGATGGAAAAAACGCACTCATGCACGCAAAACTGGCACACAAAACTAGCACACAAAACTAGCACACAAAACTAGCACGCAAAACTGGCACGCAAAACTGGCACGCAAAACCAGCACGCAAAACTAGCACGCAAAACCAGCACGCAAAACTAGCACGCAAAACTGGCACGCAAAACCAGCACGCAAAACCAGCACGCAAAACTGGCACGCAAAATATTAAAAGACACCATTCATTTTCATTTCCGATTCATTTCCGCATTACCCACCCCTGCTACTTGCTGATATACGCTATAATCTGCTTGACCTATGGAACCCAAAAGCACGACTCACATAAACGCCCAGACCTCAAAACCAAAAGCCATATTGGTGGGGGTTAGCATGCCGGGCACCCAGTCCCCGTCCACTGAAATTTCACTTGAAGAGCTCAAAGGTCTTGCGACAACTGCCAATTATAAGCCGGTAGCCACTTTGACCCAGCGCCTGGCAGGGATTAACCCCAAAACCTTTTTAGGTAGTGGGAAAGTGGAAGAGCTCAGGCAAGCCGTCAAGCACCATGATCCGGAAGCAGTCATTTTTGACGAAGAACTTTCGCCCCGACAAAACCGGGAACTGGAAAAGATTCTGAAATGCAGAGTCATGGACCGACCGTGGGTCATCCTGGAAATTTTTAGCGACCACGCCCGGACCCGGGAGGCGAAAACCCAGGTTGAACTGGCAAAGATGAAATATGCCCTTCCCCGTCTTACCGGAATGTGGGGACACCTTTCCCGGCAACGAGGCGGAATTGGCATGAAGGATGTGGGAGAAACCCAGATTCAGCTGGACCGCCGAATGATCCGCAATGATATCCACAAGCTGGAAAAAAAACTCGTTGAAATCGATAAGGAAAAAAAGACCCAGAGAAAAAACAGGCAGGGAGCTTATAAAGTGGCGTTGGTCGGTTACACCAACGCAGGAAAATCCACACTGATGAATTGCCTGACAGATGCTGACACGCTGGTCGAGGATAAATTCTTCGCGACCCTGGACGCGACCGTGCGCAAGATAAAGAAAAACTTTCCCTACCCGGTACTGCTCTCAGATACCGTTGGACTGATCAATAAATTGCCTCATGATCTGGTCGCCTCGTTCAAGAGTACCCTGGACGAAGTGCGTGATGCCAACTTACTGATTCATGTCGTGGACATCAGCCATCACAAATATGCCGAACAAATGCGCACCGCAGATGACCTTCTTCAGCAAATGGGAGCGGACAATATCGATATTCTCACCGCCTTCAATAAAGTTGATGCGTTGTCGAATACCGAAATTCTGGATCGGGCCCTTCATACTTATCCTTCTGCAATCAGCATTTCCTGCAAAACGGGACAAGGCATAGATTCGCTCCGCCAACAAATGGCCCGCCACTATGAGAAAAATCTGACACCATACCATCTCGAACTTGAGCACTCCCAGGCCATGCTCATTCAGGAAATACGGAAATATGCCCTGGTGTTGAAGGAGGATTACAACCCCAACGGCATTGCATTAAGCTTGCGGGTTTCTCCTGAGGCAAAAGCTAAACTGGAATCCATTTTGAAACGATCTATAAAACCCGGTTGACACACATTCGCACCGCCCGGGTTTATAAACCTGATCTCTAAAGAACAATCAGTTTGGCGTGGCTGGCTGAGAGTTTCTTTTTCCCATGAGGGGCTTTAAAAAACACTTCCAGATTTAAATTTTCTTCACTACCTGAAAGGTTGATCACAATTCCAGATCCAAACTTCGCATGCACAACCTTTGTCCCGATCGAATAAGTACCGTCCTTTGTTCCAATCGAATAGCCCTCCTCACTTTTTTCCTGGTAGGGAAGAGCTCCACCAGGTGTGCTGCTAAAGGGAAGAGCTCCACCAAGTGTGCTGCTAAATTGAGGTGCGGTTGCATTACTGAACCCACTGGATTCACGGATCATAACTTCATCGGGAATAGAAAGCAGAAAATCTGATGGAGGGTAATTCAAAATATTGCCATAGATTCTTCTACGCCTGGCATAGGTGATGAACAGTTTTTTCCTGGCTCGGGTAAAACCTACATAGCACAACCTTCTCTCTTCTTCATATTCCTCAGAGTCCGACATCGAACTGGCATGCGGGAGGAGTCCATTTTCCATACCCATCACGAATACCGAAGAAAACTCCAACCCTTTGCAGGTATGCAGGGTCATTAATGGAAGAACCCCACGCTCGTCATCAAGGCTATCCAAACCCGCCACCAGAGAGACCGAATCCAGAAATTCCCGCAGAGAACCTTCCCCCTTCTCAACGGACTGCTCCACTGCGGAAAACAATTCCTCCAGATTTTCCATGCGTCCTTTACTTTCGAGAGTATCCTCTTTTCTCAACATTTCCCTATAGCCCGTTCGGTCTACCACCTCTTTCAAAAGTGCCAGCAGATCATCCTTCAGAGAATCCAGATGATCAATAATTTTCAAAAATTGGACAATCTTCCTGCCTGCTGCAGGAGCTGTCAATTTTTCCTGCTCGTTCCGGCGCAAACCCTCCAGGAGCGACAACCCCATTTCCCGGCAATACTGCTCAACTTTTTCCAGCGAGGTCTTGCCAATTCCCCGGGTAGGAACGTTGATAATTCGTTTTAAAGAAACCGAATCGCTCGAGTTTAAAACAACCCGCATGTACGCCAGCACATCTTTGATCTCTTTTCTTTCATAAAAACGTAGTCCTCCGATCACCTGATAAGGCAGTCCGGTTCTCCTCAACACATCTTCCAATACCCTGGACTGTGCATTGGTACGATAAAGAACGGCCATATCATTAAAGCTAAAACCTTCGTCACGGTTCAAAGCCTGGATTTTTTCGCAAACAAATTCCGACTCATCCGTTTCATCTTCAGCCCTGTAGCACAACACCGGTGAGCCCGTTTCATTTTGCGTCCATAATGTTTTATCCTTCCGGTTTCTGTTCTCTCTCACCACACTTCCCGCTGCATTTAAAATATTTTGTGTGGACCGGTAATTCTCCTCAAGCTTGATCACTGTCGTTCCGGGGAAATCATTTTCAAACTTCAAAATATTTTCTATGTTTGCCCCCCTCCAACGATAAATACTCTGATCATCATCCCCGACAACGCATATGTTGTTGTGCGATTGCGATAGCAGGCGTACCAGCCTGTGCTGAACTGCGTTGGTGTCCTGAAACTCATCAACCAAAATATACTGAAACCTGTCGTTGTAAAGAGTCCTTAAAGAAGGGAACTCCTGAAATAATCTGCTTGTCAAAACCAGTAAGTCGTCAAAATCTAAAGCGTTATTTTTTTTCAGAGCAGACTGGTAAACAGGATAAAGACCTGCCGCCTTGAGTTGGTGCCCATAAGGCATCTCATCCGGTTGCAAATCTTCGGGCATGAGAAAATCATTTTTAAATCTGCTGATGTGACCGAGAAGAGTTTTGGGAGGGAATGCTTCGGCACTAATTTGTGCCGCCTTCATACACTGCTTGACCAAGGTCAACTGGTCCTGTGCGTCGTAGATAGCAAAATCGTTGGAAAAACCCAGTTCCGAAATATGTATTCTGAGGATTCTCAGACAAAAAGAATGAAAGGTGCTGATCCAGGGGGAAGCTCCACGAAGATCCAGCATTTTCCGGACACGTTCCTTCATTTCCCCGGCGGCCTTGTTGGTGAAGGTGATCGCAAGAATACTTTCCGGAGGAACCCTCTTCTCCTTAATTAAATTAGTAATGCGGCAGGTGATGACACGCGTTTTCCCAGAGCCTGCTCCCGCCACTACCATCAACGGGCCTTCACTATGACGCACGGCCTGTAACTGTTGGGGATTCAAATTTTCAAGATACATGGTTTCTAAAAGACGGAAGCGATAATCAAACGGAAGTGATAATCAAAATGAGTGAGGAATTAAACTAAATTTTCCCAAGTCACGGAAGCCAGTGCCTCAACAAATTTCGGGGAAAGGTTTAACGATTCAATGCGGTGCAAGCTCAACTTGCGTTCACGGGCATATTTATTAAATTCTATATCAATATCGTACAAAATTTCTACATGATCGCAAACAAAACCGACCGGAACCATTAAAACTGTTTTCGAGCCCTGCTTTGCAATCTTATCCAAAACCGATTCTACCGTGGGCCCCAACCAGGGAACCGGTATCATCCCCTGACTCTGGTAAGCTTTATACCAGTGTCGCGGTTGGACCCGCTCCACAAGTTTTGCAACAGTTTTGCCAAACTCTTCAGAATAAGGGTCGCCAGACTTTATAGATTCGGAGGGAATACTGTGCGCTGTGAAAATCGTGTGAACTGATTCTTCTGCATTCGGTCCCAGTTTTTCAAAAGCCGTGCGGTATCTTTCTTCAAACGCGTCAATGAGAAGTGGATGGTCTGCCCAACTACCAATGTAACGCACATCCAGGTTCTCCGCATCGCAGTTTTTCAACGCTTCCTTAAAAGCATTGAAGTACAAACGCGTACTCCAGGTACTGAATTGCGGGGCCAGGCAAAGTGCCACAACTTTTTTCACCCCGTCTTCCTTCATCCTTTTTACCTCGTCACCGATATAAGGACTCCAGTTGCGCATTCCGCAATAGACTTTAAACTGCGACCCCTGCTGGTTGAGAAAAGACTCCAGCCGGGCGCATAGTTCCTGGGTGATCTCTCGCAGGGGAGATTTTCCGCCGATCTTCTCATAACGGTCGCGGATGATCTGAATGGTTTCTGGATCGGACTCCCTTCCGCCGCGGATATTCCTCAAGTATTCAGGGATATCATCAACGGACTCAGGAGCCCCATGTGCCATAAGGAAAACAGCCGTCAGCGGCTCAGTGCTGGAAGGATTATTCATGCTCGTATTCATGGACCATGTCCACCACCGCCTTGACATGCTCTACAGGGGTGTGTTGCAAAATACCATGCCCTAAATTAAAGATATGCCCTCTTCCTCCGGCGCGCTTGAGGATGTCATGAACCCGCTCCCGAATCACCGGTAAGGGAGCAAAAAGCATCACTGGGTCGAGATTGCCTTGAACCGGCTGGTCTTTTCCCAGCAAGGCTCGTGCGGAATCCATCTGGATTCGCCAGTCAAAACTGAGCACATCTCCGCCAGCCTTTTGCACCAGATCCAGCATCGTAGAAGTTCCGGTGCTGAAGTTGATGACAGGGACCCCGGTATCTTTGAGTCCTTCGTAAACACGGCGGGAATAAGGAAGAATATATTTTTCATAATCGCTGGGTCCAAGGCACCCCACCCAACTATCGAATATCTGGAGAGCCTGGGCTCCCGCAGAAACCTGCATCTTTAAATAATCCACCAATACGGTGCACACCTTGTCCATCAACTGTTCCCACACATCGGTGGCCTCATACATCATCATTTTAGTGGTTGCGAAGTCCCTGGACTTCCCTCCCTCCACCATATAACTGCATAGAGTAAACGGAGCTCCGGCAAAACCCACCAAAGGAATGTTGATCTCCTTCCTCACCAGACGGATCGCATCGGCGACAAAACCCAACTGCTCTTCCACATTGACCTGCATAAGTTTTTCAACGGCTTTTCTGTCCCTGACCGGACGCGGGATCACAGGGCCATCTCCCGCCGAAAATTCCAAACCCGTCCCCATCGGTTCCAAAGGAAGAAGAATATCTGCAAAAATTATGGCCGCATCCACCCCCAGCACATCCAGAGGTTGCAACGTGACCTCACACGCCAATTCCGGATTCTTGCACAGTTCCAGGAAAGTGTATTTTTTCTTGAGGTCCCGGTAAACCTTCATATACCGGCCCGCCTGACGCATAAACCAAACCGGAGTTTTATCAACTGGTTCGCCACGGCAGGCTTTTATAAAACGGTACTCACTTGACTTTTCCATAAACCTAATCAAAAAGAGGAGGATAATGAGTCATTGCTTTGTCTGGCTGGCAACCACTGATAGTGGCCAGACCTGATAGTGGCCAGACCACGGTCGGTGGACGTGATATTTTTCTACGCTACCCGTATCCCACTGAGGTGAATAAGGCACACGCCCCTTAAAATCTCCATTACTTCCTGCTCCCTAGAAGCGTTATTGCCATCTGCCTCTCTGGCCAACAGCCCTATGTTAGCGGTAAAATCTACTGATTATAAAATGGGAGCCGAGGCGGGGTCAACGATTTGTTTTGATTGCGGCTCTAGGCCCCGCTTTATCAGCCTAATTCCACTTTCATATTTCGGTAGATTTTTCGGTAGATTTTATAGCGGTACCGGTTTTTCTCCCCGGAAAGGCCAAAAACCCAACACGAACATCGAACAGCTTTTACCAATCAGGAAAAATGTTTGCTGCATCCTCTAGGCAAATCGGGCCACCACTAGGCAAATCGGGCCACCACTCTCGCCAGTTCTTTGAGGACAATTTCTTCTTTTTCGTTATTCAATTTTTCTTGAATAAGAGGGAGCGCCTCGGCTCCTGAAAGTTCACCCAGAGCCCAGACCACATGCGCCCGGATCAACGGTTCTTCGTCATCCAGCACCTTGATCAGGATAGGGATAGCTTTGGGGTTGCCGGAATTGCCCAAAGCAACGGCCACATTTCTGAGCAGACCTCTTCTCTTGATTCGTTTAATCGGACTGCCTTTGAATCTTCGGCTGAACATTTCTCCGTTGATCTGAATCAGGTCCATCAGCTTGAGCGTGTCCTGCTTCTGCTGAAAGTCAGGGTCATCAGTTTTAACCGCATAGGAGTTCCACGGGCAGACAATCTGGCAATCATCGCAACCGTAAATTCTGTTGCCGATTGCCTTCCTGTACTCAACGGGTATGACCCCTTTCAACTCAATAGTGAGATAAGAAATACATCGTTTCGAATCCAGAACGTAGGGAGCAATGATGGCATCTGTCGGGCAAATATCTATACAACTTCTGCAGGTCCCGCAATGGTCTTCAGCTGGCTGAGATGAAGGGAGGGCAATATCT
>WASV01138445.1_pt1 | contig 36763 bp, 36 predicted proteins | sample 5698531 | NCBI WGS metagenome assembly WASV01 (sample SAMN11175559, study PRJNA528189) | sponge metagenome | isolation source: marine sponge | host: Myxilla | place: Antarctica: Western Antarctic Peninsula, King George Island | collected 2013-01 | reverse complement strand
CTATTAGCAGCAGTCGCCTGTATAAAATCACTGGGATTTGTAGAGACTGATATTACACCACACCTTTACAAACTTAAATTACCATTAGGGAGAATGCAACAAGTAGAAAATCAGCCAATATGGATAGACTATGCCCACACTCCAGATGCGCTTAACCAGTCCTTATTTGCCTTATCACAACATAACCCAAATAAAAATATTGTTGTTTTGTTTGGTTGTGGCGGCAATAGAGACAAAGGCAAGCGTTCAAAAATGGGCAAGGTTGCTGCTCAACTTGCGCATAAAATTATTCTAACTAATGACAACCCTAGAGATGAGCCTCCTATTGATATTGTGGCAGATATTCAGTCAGGCATTAAGGGTAAAAAATTAAGTGTTATTTACAATAGAGAAGAAGCCATTGCCCAAGCCATAACACAATTACAAGGCGATGAGTGTTTATTGATTGCAGGTAAGGGGCATGAGAATACCCAAATTATTGGCAAAAATATTGCCGCCTTTAATGACCATCAAATCGCCAAAAAATATGTTTGCTAAATTACACCAGTTAATCGATGTGCTGGGTTTAGATAAAACCCCAATAAAAAACACCTCAGTTATGCGTATCAGCACGGATAGTCGAGATATTCAAGTAGGCGATGTTTTTATTGCCTTAGTGGGTGATAATTTTGATGGACACGATTACATACAACAAGCCCAAGGATTAGGAGCGGTAGCAGTAGTGGTCTCTAGGCCTGTTTTGGTGGGCATACCGAGTTTAATGGTTTTAGACACCACAGAGGCATTGGGGAAAATTGGTGCATGGGCAAGACAATACTATAACCCCATTGTTTTTGCTATTACAGGTAGTAACGGTAAAACAACGGTTAAAAATATGCTAGCAAGCATTTTAGCCCAAGCCGGAGAAACACTATCAACTAAGGGCAACCTTAATAATAATTTAGGTGTGCCAATGACGCTATGCAATCTTCGGTCACACCATAAATACTGTGTGGTGGAGATGGGGGCTAATCATGTGGGCGAGATTAAGTATTTAGCTAACCTAACTAAAGCAGTTGTGGCAACCATTACCAATGCTGGAGATGCACATATTGGTGAGTTTGGCTCTTTAGAAAATTTGGTTGATGAAAAAGGCGAAATATATCGTGCTTTAAATACAGTGGACAATAGTATCGCAATTATAGAGGCCAACTCACCCTACCAAGATCAGTGGCAAGATACCTTAAACCCAGGCGTTAAAAACCTATATTACGGACAAGGCACAAGCCTTTATATGGACAACATAAAACAATATGCGAACCATATTGAATGCCAGTTGCACACCAAAGAGGAACAAATCTCTATCCGCCTTAATTTAATCGGTGCTCATCAGATTAATAATGCGTTGGCTGCCATTGCTTGTGCACTTAGTCAGAATATTTCTCTAGTGAGTATCCAACAAGGACTTATCAAGGTACAACCAGAACAAGGACGCCTTAATTTACACAAGGCGGGCAATATGATTATTATTGATGATAGTTATAATGCTAACCCAGCCTCCATGCGAGCCGCCATTAAAACACTAGATAACTATCAACAGCACAAAGTGTTGGTATTGGGCGGTATGGTTGAGTTGGGAGATATTAGCCAGCAGGCGCATTTGGCAGTTGTTGAATTTGCTAAAAAAAATCAAATTAAAACAATATATGGACTAGGTCAACTGGCTAAGGCATACGACATTCAATGCTTTGACAAAACTAGCGAATTAGCCCAACATCTTAAGCAATATCATGCCAGTAGCGTTATACTGATTAAAGGGTCTAGGGTGACAAAAATGGAAAAATTGCTGCCTTATTTGTGTAATTTGTAAAAATATTCACCCCTTATAGGTCTAGTACATATATAGGTTTTTAATAAAGCTGTAGAGATAAATATGAAAAAATTAACAAAATTATTTGCAATTGTTGCCTTGCTTCGGTATCAACTTCTGCTAACTGAGGAGCCTTCTTTTGGCGGCAATGGCTACAATGGTGGTTATAACAACAACTGGGCACCCTTTCAACAACGGTAACGATTGGGGTAACGACACTGATTTCGGATTCAACTCTAATACTAAAAACAGCAATAAAGGCAACAACACCGGTAAAATTGATGATTAGGCTGCAAAACATACTCAAGGGAAGGTTGCCCTTTTTTTATTGCTTATTATTTAAGAATGTTAATGTTATTAAATCAATAAACCTATAGTAAAAAACCTATTGGTTGTCTGAAATAATAATTGTATTTTTTGACCCTAATTAATCAGGTGTAATAAAAATTATGATGATAGTTAGTCAATTATGGACATACCCATTTAAATCAGCAAAAGGCATTTCGCTGTCGTCTGTCAAGCTTGACTCTGAAGGTTTGTGTGGCGATAGGCGTTTAATGGCTGTGGATAAAAATGGCTTATTTATCACAGCAAGGCGCTACCCACAATTATTACAATTGTCTTGTATTGAAAATACGAGTGGTTGGTTATTACAACATCCATTATTAGACAATACCTGTCAAATTAATCGCCATGATTTATCTATATTGCTAGTAGGAACCTTATGGAAAGACAGCATTAATGCATTAGATGGTGGCGATAAAGTAGCAGGTTGGTTTAGTAATTTACTTAAAATAGATATTCGTATTGCTGTTTGGCAAGCAAAATCAAGATATTCAAATAAGTATCAAATACAAACCAGTTTTTCTGATGCTTCACCCATACTGATCGCCAGTAAGGCAAGCGTGCAACAAGCTTGTTTATGGGGAGATGTTGCACCAGATGCCCGTAGATTTCGCCCTAATATATTACTAGATGGGGTAGGTGCTTTTGAAGAAGATCAGTGGTATAAATTTTGTATTGGTGATGTAGAATTTGAGGTGTTAGATACTTGTACTCGGTGTATTTTAACAACCAGAGACCCTGATACTGGGGAAGCAAACCCAAATAAACAGCCATTAGCAGCCTTAAAAGAAAGGCATACCAATAAGAATAATCAGCCTTTGCTGGGCATTAATGTCAAATTATCTAACCCAAATATGTATGGTAAGACTATCTCAGTAGGAGATAAGGTTTATTTATGCAAAGGTCTTGTTTAAAGGGCTAGCTTGTTTTTTAACACCTCAAAACAATAGGCGTGTGGATTATTGTTATCGGGCTTATGGGAAATTGATTGGATGTTTTGCCATTCATGCGAATTAATGCTTGGAAAGTAAGTATCACCTACAAAACTTTCTTGAATCTTGGTAATATAGAGTTTATCCGCTAAATGTAACGACTGCTTATACAAGGCTGCCCCACCAATAATAAAAACCTCTGCTGAACGCTTGGTTAACTCAATAGCAGCCTCAATACTATTAACAACCTCAACCCCATTAATAGTAAGATTTGTGTTACGACTAATCACAATATTACGACGATTAGGCAATGCCCTACCAATAGAGTCATAAGTCTTTCTCCCCATAATAACGGGTTTGCCTGTCGTTGTTTTTTTAAAGTAAGCTAAATCAGCAGGCAAACACCAAGGCAAGGTATTGTTATTGCCAATAAGATTGTTGTCATCCATAGCCACAATGATTGATAAGGTCATTTCTTTAATTTCTAGTAAAATAATCTTATCATTATAAATAGAGATAATCATTAAAGTGTGGCGTTTACTCATTTGCTAGGTTTAATAAAACCTAACGCTAATAGACGGGGTTTGATAAAATCAACAACAAAACAAGCCGTCACGCTTTTCTAGTTACCCCCATTAATACAAAAAACTTAAAAACATTACTATGCCAACCCCGCTTATTCTTGCATCTTCTAGCCCAGCCAGACGGGCGTTATTAATTAAATTGCAGTTACAGTTTGAGGTTTTTAAGCCAAATATTGATGAAACCCAACTAGCAGGTGAAACATCAGAAGCGTTAGTGTTTCGTTTATCGCAACAAAAAACACAAGCCATTGCTAAACAACAACCTAATTTTGTTGGGCTAATTATTGGGTCAGACCAAGTAGCATTAGTTGATAGAATGGTTTTAACTAAACCACACACACATAAAAACGCCTTAAAACAACTAAAACTCTGTTCGGGTAAAACCGTTCTATTTTTAACAGGATTAACATTGCTTAACACTAAAACAGGCAAGATACAAACCATCGTTGATCAAACAGAGGTTGTGTTTAGGGTGTTAAATGATAAGCAAATTGAGCGTTATTTACACAAAGACACCCCTTATCAGTGTGCAGGAGGGTTTAAGTCTGAAGGGCTGGGCATTACTTTGTTTGAGCGCATTAATACCAGAGACAGTAATGCTCTGATTGGATTACCATTAATGGCGTTGATTGATATGTTATTAGTAGAGGGTGTAGAAATTTTGTGATCTTTAATCAAACAGCAAGCCCCTTGTTTGCAAAAGGCAATAAATCTTATTGGGGTGGGCTATATGGCAGCAGTCAATATTTAGCCTTATTAGAATGGGTTGAGCAGACCAAAAAAGTAGCACTTATTATTGCTAATGATGCTAACCATAGCCACCATATTATTCAAGGATTGTCTTTTTATGGCGCTAAAACCGCTATTATTAATTTTTTAGATTATGAGGTTTTGCCTTATGATAGTTTTTCAGCCCATGAAGACAGTATTGCCACTCGCTTACAGGCACTAATTGACAGCCCAAAACTCACACGCGGTATTATTGTTGTAACACTTGAGTCGCTAATACAGCGGCTGTGTCCGACTGAGTTTATTAAGCAACATAATTTTCAAATTAAAGTTGATGATGACTTTAGGCTAGAAGGCTTTAAAAAAAGACTAATAGAGTCTGGTTATCATGCTACCAGCACGGTTAGAGAGCAGGGTGAATTTAGCGTTAGAGGGTCTTTACTGGATCTGTATCCTGTTGGCACAGATAATCCCTTTCGTTTAGATATATTTGATGACAGCATTGAAAGTATTCGCATTTTTGATGAACAAACCCAACGCACCATTAAACAAGTAGCGTTAATTAATATACTACCGGCTAAAGAATTTTCGGTTCAGCCAGATAGTTTAGAGTGCTTTAAACAAAATTATTTGGACTATTTTGGACATCAAAACGGACATATTTTTCAAGAAGTGAGCCAAGGTAGAGCCCCAGGTGGTATTGAGTTTTATTTACCGTTGTTTTTTAACAGAACCCAAACGCTATTTGACTACTTACCCCAAAACACCACTATTGTTAATTTGGCTGACATTAATCCACAATTAAAGACGATTTATGACAACATTCAACAAAGGTACACTCAGGTCAGTAGTAATGAATCAGGTTATTTTTTGGCTCCCAAAACTCTATTTTTATTAAAAGAAGAGTTGTTTTCTAAGCTAGCACGGTATCCCCAATTAAATATTAGTCAAACCATGGCGCTGGGCAATAAAGAGATTTATAATTTTGGGGCAAAATTATTGCCCGCACTCAAAATAGAGCATAATCACGCCATGCCATTAGATAAGGTGTTAAGGTTTTTGAACAGCTTTAAAGGCAGGGTTTTGTTGGTTAGTGAGTCTTTGAGTCGCCAAGGTGTTTTGTTGGATTTATTAGCAGGACATCAAAAACGCCCTACTGTACTTAATAGTTGGTCAGAGTTTTATCAAACTAAGGCCGACTTGGTGAGCCTGGTGGGGCAATTAGATGATGGCTTTATTGATGTTGATATTGGTATTTCAGTTATTACCGAAAAAAGTTTATTTGGTGAAGCAAGCGTTCAACAAAGACGCCGCAGAGCTAAACATAAGGATTTTGATGAGCCAATTAAAAACCTTGTTGAGCTTAATATTAATGATGCTGTGGTGCATGAACAGTATGGAATTGGTCGATATTTAGGATTAAAAACCATTGAGTATGATGAAGTTGCACAAGAGTTTATTACCTTAGCGTATGCTAATGAAGACAAACTAATGGTACCTATTTCTGAGCTGACCATGATTAGTCGTTATGCAGGTAGTAATGGTGAGCATACACCCTTACATAGGCTGGGTTCAGAACAATGGGCAAAAGCCAAGAAAAAGGTTACCGATCAGTTACATGACATTGCTGCAGACCTACTAGAAATTTATGCTAGGCGCGCTATCGAGCAAGGATTTGCTTGTTTAGACCCCGATGATGCTTATCAGTCTTTTGTGGCTGAATTCCCCTTTGAGGAAACCCCAGATCAGCTAAGCACCATGGCGTCAGTATTGGCTGATATGTGTAGTGATAAACCCATGGATAGATTGGTTTGTGGTGATGTGGGGTTTGGTAAAACTGAAATTGCCATGCGTGCAGCCTTTTTGGCTGTTCAGTCAGGAAAGCAGGTGGCATTATTAGTGCCGACTACCCTGTTAGCAGATCAGCATTATCGCTCATTTTTAGAGCGGTTTGTTAACCACCCTGTGAGTATCGGGGTGTTATCAAGATTTCAAACCGCCAAAGCCCAAAAACAGGTCATTGAACAGTTAGCGCAAGCAAAAATTGATATTGTGATTGGCACACACAAACTCATACAGCCAAAAATAAAGTATCAAAACCTAGGGTTAATTGTTATTGATGAGGAGCATCGCTTTGGTGTTAAACAAAAAGAGGTTTTAAAAACCATGCGCACCCAAAGTGATATTTTAACCATGAGTGCAACCCCTATTCCTAGAACCCTTAATATGGCATTAGGCGCTATTAGAGATTTATCAGTCATCTCAACGCCACCCTTAGGTAGAAACTCTATCAAAACCTTTGTTTCTATCTGGCAAGATAATATTATTATTGAGGCTTGTTCGCGTGAAATACACAGAGCAGGGCAAATATTCTTTTTGCATAACGACATTGATAGCATTGATAGCATGGCAGAAAAAATCAATAGCTTATTACCCAGTGCTAAAATCAGAGTAGCACATGGACAAATGCCCGCACGCGAATTAGAAGAAATTATGAGGGATTTTTACCACCAGCGGTTTCATATTTTAGTTTGCACAACCATTATAGAAACAGGGATTGACATTCCCACCGCTAATACAATTGTGATTAATAATGCTCAAAATTTTGGGTTAGCACAACTGCATCAATTACGCGGTCGTGTGGGCAGATCTCATCATCGAGCTTATGCTTATTTATTAACCAAGCCAGAACAATCCTTGGGCGATGATGCCAAAAAACGCTTGCATGCTATCTCATCATTAGAGGCACTAGGATCTGGTTTTATGTTGGCAAATCATGATTTAGAAATTAGAGGTTCTGGAGATTTGTTAGGCAAAGACCAAAGCGGCAGTATTCAGTCAGTCGGTTTTAATTTTTACCATGATATGCTTAAACGCACGATTATTGCCTTAAAAAAAGGCAAAAATGTCAGCGAATTAACCCAAGAAAAGAACACAGTTGTAGACACGGGAATTTCTTGTATTATTCCTCAACATTATTTGGGCGACCCCCATGAGCGGCTAATGTTCTACAAGCGTATTGCACAAGCAGAAGATGAAAAATCATTGCTTGATATTAAGTTTGAATTAATTGACCGTTTTGGTGCCTTAGAAGGCGCAATAGAGTCATTGTTTGCTAGTAATCAACTTAGATTAACTGCTCAAATTGTTGGTATAGATGAGCTAATGATTTATGGGGATAAAATACGCCTTGTTTTTAATAAAGAAACCCAAGTTAAGGTACAGACCGTGATAGGGCTTATACAGAATAATCCACAACAATACCAATTACAAAACCAAACAACCTTAATATTTAATCAAGATATGCCAGAAGACATTACTAGAATCAAAAAAGCCCAGCAACTTTTGCAACGATTAAATAGCGCCCAATGATTATAAAACACAACTAAGGTTTGGTTTTTAGGTTGAAAAAATGTTATACTAAAATCCAGACTAAAAAATATTTAGCCAACAATTTTGCCAACAACAGCATTTTTATGTTGTTGTTTTTGTTTTTTAGAGGATTACAATGCAATACGAGCAGTTAAAGACACTAGAGACTAAACAAGCAAGACAGCACATTCGTGCATCAGAATATACTGGACATACTGCAGGTATTGCAAAAAGTAACTTACAGGGCAATGTGGTTATCCTGCCCTTGAAATACGCCTTTGATTTTCTTCGTTATTGCCAAAGAAACCCACAATCTTGCCCGCTAATAACAGTCTCTGATACAGGCAACCCTAATTTGAGTGAACTTGGGGTAGACATTGATATTCGCACCGATGTGCCAGAATATTGTGTTTATAAAAACGGTCATTTGATTAACACAACCACTGATATTTTGTCATTATGGCAGACAGACTTTGTTACTTTTGTTATTGGTTGTTCTTTTTCGTTTGAACAAGAGTTGTTAAACCATAATATCCCGATACGCCACATTGAAAACAATAAAGTGGTGAGCATGTATCTTACTAATATTAATACAAGGCCTTCGGGAATTTTTTCTGGCTCAATGGTTGTTTCAATGCGTCCAATGAAATTAGAGCACATTGCTAGTGCCTGTATTATCAGTGCTAAGTATAGCAAAGCCCACGGCAGTCCTGTGCACATTGGCGACCCTAGCATAATAGGCATTAGGGATATTAATCAACCAAATTGGGGAGATAAAACACAGTTTAAAGCATCAGAAGTGCCAGTATTTTGGGCGTGTGGCGTAACACCACAAAATGCCGTTAAGGCGGCTTGTCCAGCAATATGTATCACCCATTCACCCGGTAAAATGCTGATTACAGATTTGTTAGCATAGCGCTATTTTTTATAACAAGAAAGGAGTAAATATGAAAAATTATTTAAGAGAAGTTACATTTTTAGGCGTATTGTGTTTGACGATTAACACGTATGCAGTAACATGGAATATGCCCACACCTTATGGCGATGGTACCCATCAAACCCAAGTGGCAAAAAGTTTTGCTCAAGAGGTTAACGCTAATTCAAACGGCAAGTTAACCATCAAGGTTCACTCTGGCGGCTCGCTGATTAAGCACCCTGAAATTTATCGAGCAGTAAAGTCAAACCAGGTAGAAATTGGTGAGGTGTTTATTGGTCGTCTTGGTAATGTTAACCCTATTTTTAAGTTGGATAACATCCCATTTTTGGCAACCACTTTTGATGAGGCTCAAATACTTTATTATTTATCAAAGCCAGAGTTGACTAAACAATTAAGAAAATCAAATCTGTCGTTATTATACGCATCACCTTGGCCAGCCCAAGACCTGTATTCTAATAAAAAGGTTGACAGTTTGGCTGATTTAAAAGGTAAAAAAATGCGTTCTTATAGTCCAAGCACCTCTAAGCTAGCCAAACTAATGAATACCATTCCTGTTAATATTCCTTTTAGTGATGTGACCCAGGCGTTTACAACCAGTGCGATTGCAGCGATGATTACCTCCCCTAGCACAGGGGTTAATAGTCAAAGTTGGGACTATGTTAGCCATTTGACTACTATTAATGCTTGGATTCCTAAAAATATGGTGTTTGTTAATCGCCGTTCTTTTAGTCGCCTAGACGATGCGACAAAAAAAGTTGTCACCACAGCAGCTAAAAATGCTGAGAAAAAAGGCTGGGCATTGGGTAGAAAGCTAGCGGTTGAACATACCAATACCCTTAGAAAAAATGGAATGATTGTCTCAAAACCTAGTGCACAACTAAGACAACAATTGGTCGATATTGGTCAAATAATGATTACAGATTGGCTGGCTGAATCTGGTGAAGCAGGTAAAAACATTATAGAAAGCTTTAAGCCTTAATATACTTTTGCCAATAATGTATTTTTACCAAAACCTGACCCTAAGCAGCAATGCTTAGGGTTGCTAACATCAGAGCTTATTTATCGTTTATTTCGGTATCTTTATCTGGATTGTGCTTGGTGCTGATTTTTTTATTAGTGTTAGCACAAGTAGGGGCTAGATTTTTTGGTTTGGTGATTCCGTCTTCTGAAGACTTTACAGGCTGGCTGCTGTCAGCAAGTATATTTTTTGGTCTGGCCTATACTTTTAATAGGGGTGGGCATATTAGGATGACGACCTTATTAACCAAATTAACACCTAAAGCACGACGACGCCAAGAAATGGTTAATATTATAGTTGGTTCATTATTAAGTGGTTTTTTAGCTTTTTATGCGATTGTTACTGTCTATGAGTCGTTTGTTTACCAAGAGCTTACCGACACTTATTTGGCAGTGCCACTATGGATGGTGCAATCCCCTATGGCGATTGGCTCACTATTTTTATTAATAGCGATGCTTGATGGCTTTGTTCAAATGGTACAAGGTGAAGAGTCTGACTATATTAAGTTTGAAGACAAACAAAGCGCCGAATAACCATTCAAAACACCCTGTGAAACAAACAAAACAACCCCAACCTTGTCCTAGCCTTTGTTTTCAAGCATTCTATCAAAGTGTAGCTTATGCATATAATAGGCACTTCTGTATAGGGCAAATATCTTTTTGCCTGCCTTCTAAAATGCACAGGCTTGGTACACAGGCTATCTAATGGATATCGCAACGGTTAGTATTATCCTTGTTGTTTTTATGATTGTGTTTTTAAGCAGTGGCGTTTGGGTGGCTTTAGCCCTAATAGGGTTGGCAATTATTGGACTTGAATTGATAGGTAATGACAACATTGGTTTACTACTTGGCACCTCTTCGTGGAGTGCAACAACAGGCTGGTCATTAACAGCATTACCGATATTTATTTGGATGGGTGAAATCTTATTTCGTACGCGATTATCACAAGACTTATTTGAGGGGTTGGCGCCCATTATGTCAAAAATCCCAGGTAAATTATTGCATGTCAACATATTAAGCTGTGGTATTTTTGCTGCTGTTTCAGGGTCGTCTGCTGCCACTGCTGCTACTATTGGTCGTATGTCGTTGCCAGAATTATCCAAAAGAAACTACGATGAAAAAATGATCATCGGCACCTTAGCGGGTTCTGGTACTTTGGGGCTGTTAATCCCCCCCTCTATTATTTTGATTATTTATGGGGTTGCTGCAGAGGTTTCAATAGCACGATTATTCCTAGCAGGGGTATTGCCAGGGCTACTACTGATTGTTTTGTTTATGGGTTATACCATTGTCTGGTCACTTATTAAAGGAAAATCTTTAAAAAATACGGATACACAGAGTTATACAGCAGTAGAAAAACTGGCAGCCCTTAAAAAATTATTACCCATTTTGGTGTTAATCGGTTTTGTTTTAGGCTCTATTTATCAGGGCATAGCAACCCCAACAGAGGCGGCCTCATTTGGGGTTATGGGCGCAATTATACTGTCTGTTTTATCGGGTAATTTTTCGATAAAAGATTTTTTAAACAGTGTTACAGGTGCGGTTAAAACCTCTTGTATGCTTGGGCTTATTTTGGTGGGGGCACATTTTTTAACACTGGCTATGGGCTTTATTGGCATACCAGTAGAGCTAGCAGAGTGGATTAAAAGCTTAGAATTGTCACAAGTTGAGCTGATTATTAGCCTGACGATCTTTTTTATTGTTCTAGGGTGTTTTATAGATGGTATATCGGTTATTGTGTTGACCACTTCTGTTGTTTTACCGATGATTACTCAGGCAGGCTTGGATTTAATTTGGTTTGGCATATTCTTAGTGATGGTTGTCGAGATGTCACAAGTCACCCCACCAGTTGGATTTAATTTATTTGTCATCCAGTCACTCACAGGTAAAAACATTTTTTACATTGCCAAGGCTGCTCTGCCGTTCTTTTTAATGATTGCTGTCGCTATTGTTTTTATTACTGTTTTCCCCTCTATTGCGCTTTACTTGCCAACGCTAATGACAAGACAAGGAGGATAGACAAGGTTGTTATCTCTGATATATCAATAAAATCTAAGGCGTCCCTTGTTTTTACCTTCTTGTGCCTATAACTCCCCAAGTTGTTGCACAAGTTCTACTGATACCATTGCGATTTAATATATTAGTTACGGTTGCACTTTCTACACCTGTAAGTGCTCCACTAGCAATATTATATGTTAATGAAACATTTGAGGTTTCTATTGAAGTAAAGCCATCTACCGGTATATATGTGCGTCCGGAAGTTAAAATTGCAGACACTATGTTATTATTTGTAGTGAAGTTACCTAATAACACATCCCCTTCTTCATAACCACTACTAAGGTAGAGCAACTTATTTTGTGCGTTGTCAATAACCAAAGTGAAAGAGGCTGCTTCTGTATCTCCAACATTCTTATTAGGCGGACTGGTACTACTAGCTCTATTGCAAAAAACATTATAATCCGCCCCTATGGCAGGGGCGGGATTGACAACCGCAGTTATCGTTGAAGTAGTTGTAAATGTTGGTCTGGTCCGACCTAGTCCAATTATAAAATTAGCGATTGCAACACTTTCTGGTATAAGTGTGGCTATTGGGTCATCTTGTCCTCCACCACTAACCAAATTAGCGATATTTGTTTGTTGTGCAAAAGTTGACTTAGATTGCGAAAAATTAACCGAAGTTGCTGCTAGTTTAGCTGTATCTGTAATTTCTATACCATCTAAAGGGTCGTTGTTTTTATCTAAAGATTGCAAAAGCCGAATCATATTTACCACAGAATCAGCAGTGATAATTCGTGTTGCAGCGATATCAAGTATTGTTACCGTGCTATTTGCTTCCACAGAAGGGAATTCTAAGCTTCCAATTGAAAAAGTGACTGTTTCATCTGCTAAATACTGGTACTCGCCTTGTAGGTTTGTTGTACCTGACTGGGTTTGAGTTTTATAATTTACATTTATTACAGCACTATCTAAAAGAACACCGGTTAGTGTTGAAGGGTTACTGCTACTGTTAGTGTTAGTGCTACTATTACCACCACCACAAGCAACTAATAGCATACCTACAAAAGCCAAAAATACTAATCTTTTCATTTTATTTCTCCAAGGCTCTCTAGTAAAAAGCAGAAGTCTGAGAGCAACACCCAACTACTTTAAATACAGTATCACAATAACTGCAATAAAATATATTCAAACCTTGTTCAACTTTTTTGAACATATAAGAATGATTATATCATTGTTTAATTTATTTGAACAAAACTTTTTATGGGAAAGTCAATTTATTCACCTGCTAATCAAGCTTTATTAAAATGGCTAAAAAGTGAGCGCGAAAAACAAGGGCTAACAATTAGAGAGTTAGGCAAACGATTACAAGTTAATCATTCTATTATTTGGAATATTGAAAACAAGCAAAGAAGATTGGACTTAATTGAATATGTAACCTATTGCAGAGAATTAAATATTGACAGCAGTATCGGTCTTAAGATTGTTGAAGAAAATACTGGTTAATTGAAATGCCATAAATAGCAAAATAAGGCACTACCTTTTTATTGGGAATCATACTTAACACCACATAGTGCCAAAACAAAGAACCGATCAAAACTCTCACAAATTATCCGCGCAGTAACCGTCTTTAATTCTGACTTTCGCCTCATAAAGAGACCACTGGGTTAATTGCGTGGTCTCAATATGTGAGGGCGAATACAACCCAGCCAACACACTAATACCCTCTGTAACCTAATATCCACAGAAGCCCTATCTGGACTAATCAAATCACCGTTCAGGTGATAATCGCGAAGCGATGCTTGGCTTAAAAAGCACAAGCTAAACCGCGTTTATTGAGTAATATTAGTCAATTTTAAGCGTCTATCTATTGCTACCACGCATGGCGTTTAGTATTTTTAATTGAGCAACTGCACTCATTAAGGCAGCCTTGGTTGAGACTAACTCATGGTCACCACTGGCATTTGCTAGTGCCTCTTCAGCCCTTTGTTTTGCTTCTAATGCGCGCTCCTCATCAAGGTCATCAGCGCGAATCGCGGTATCTGATAAAATCGTCACTATGTGAGGTTGTACCTCAACAATGCCACCAGAAACATAGATAGAATCGAACTTGCCATCGGCGTGTTCTACTCTAACCTCTCCTGGACGCAAAGAACTTAAAAATGGCGCATGTTGTGGCAAAACACCAATTTCACCCATTTTTCCAGGGATAAAAACACGCTTAGCATCTCCAGAATAAAGAGACTCAGAAGCACTAACAATATCAACTTTAATGACAGACATAATAAATTTCCTTAGTAGTGGTTAATGATTATGATGCTTTCTCAGTCTTTGCCTTAACTTCATCTAATGAGCCAACCATGTAGAAATCTTGCTCTGGCACATGATCCATCTCACCGCTAAGAATTGCCTTAAAGCCAGTAATGGTATCTTTAAGAGAAACATATTTACCAGGTGAACCGGTGAAAACCTCAGCAACAAAGAAAGGCTGTGATAAAAAGCGTTGAATTTTTCTAGCACGAGTAACCGATTTTTTATCTTCTTCGCTTAATTCATCCATACCCAAAATAGCAATAATATCTTTTAACTCTTTGTAGCGCTGCAAGATGCCTTGAACGCCACGAGCGGTGTCATAATGGTCTTGACCAACGATTTGTGGATCTAATTGACGAGAAGTTGAATCTAGTGGATCAACCGCAGGATAGATGCCTAGTTCAGCAATTTGACGACTTAAAACAACGGTTGCATCTAAATGGGCAAAAGTGGTCGCAGGAGACGGGTCAGTTAAATCATCTGCAGGCACATAAACGGCTTGAATAGAAGTAATGGAACCTGTTTTTGTTGAAGTAATACGCTCTTGTAAAGCGCCCATTTCTTCAGCTAAAGTTGGCTGATAACCTACTGCAGAAGGCATACGACCTAGTAGGGCTGATACCTCTGTTCCTGCTAAAGTGTAGCGATAAATATTATCAACAAACAATAAAACATCACGACCCTCATCACGGAAGTATTCTGCCATGGTTAGACCTGTTAAGGCAACGCGCAGTCTGTTTCCTGGTGGCTCATTCATTTGACCATAAACCAAAGACACCTTGTCTAGGACATTAGATTCTTTCATTTCGTAGTAGAAGTCATTGCCCTCACGAGTTCTTTCACCGACACCTGCAAAGACTGAATATCCGCTGTGTTCAATTGCAATATTACGGATTAACTCCATCATATTAACGGTTTTACCGACACCAGCACCCCCAAACAAACCAACTTTACCCCCTTTAGCAAACGGGCAAACTAAGTCAATAACTTTAATCCCTGTTTCTAGTAATTCAGCAGCAGGAGATAGCTCATCGTAAGCCGGGGCAGAACGGTGAATTTCCCAGCTAACTTCCTGTCCAATTTCACCCGCATTATCAATAGGGTTGCCCAAAACATCCATGATTCTACCTAAGGTTTTTGTGCCAACAGGAACACTAATTGCCTTACCTGTATTACTTACTGCCAAACCTCTTTTAAGACCATCAGAGGTTCCCATAGCAATAGTACGAACCACATTGTCGCCTAGTTGTTGTTGTACTTCTAGGGTTAGACCTGTTTCATTAACAGTTAATGCATCGTAAATTTTTGGAATAGCATCACTTGGAAACTCGACATCGATTACCGCACCAATAATTTGTGTAATTTTACCTGTTGACATTATATATCCTCTTTTTAAATTTTTTAAACAGCAGCAGCACCACTAACAATCTCAGAGATTTCTTGAGTAATTGCAGCTTGCCTTGCTTTGTTGTAAACTAATTGTAAATCTTTAACCATATCGCCAGCGTTATCTGTAGCACTTTGCATAGCAACCATTCTTGCTGCCTGCTCACAAGCAATGTTTTCTACAACACCTTGATACACTAAAGTCTCAACATATCTAACCAATAGATCGTTTAATACTTCTGCTGAAGTTGGTTCGTAAATGTAATCCCAATTTTGATTCATAGTTTCAGTTTTAGTAGGCTCAAACGGCAATATTTTACTAATAACAGATTTTTGAGTCATGGTGTTAACATAAATATTATGCACCAAATATAAACGGTCAATTTCACCTGTATCATACTTATCGAGCATCACTTTAATCGACCCAATCATATCATTAAAGTGAGGCGTGTCACCCAAGCCAGAGATTGTAGAGGCAATGTTAACGCCAGTGCTTTTAAGAAAAGACAAGGATTTTTTGCCTATCGCGCAAACCGCCACACCAACCTTATCATTTTCCCACTTGATCATATCTTTTAGTAAAATCCTAAAAAGATTGCTATTAAGTCCACCACACAAGCCCCTATCGCTAGAGATGACAATATAACCAACCTTGTTCACTTCTCGTTTGCTCATATAAGAGTGTTTAAACTCAGATCGTGCAAAAGCAAGATGACCAATGATTTGTTTAATTTTATCCGTATAAGGGCGAGAAGATTCCATACGCAATTGTGCTTTTTTCATCTTAGATGCTGCAACCATTTTCATGGCGCTGGTAATCTTTTGTGTGTTTTTAATGCTCGCTATTTGCGTGCGAATTTCCTTACCGACAGCCATTGTGTTCTACCAAGTATAGTTTGCTTTAAAGTCTGTAATTGCCGCAGTAAGTCCTGCTGCAATCTCCTTGTTGTAATCACCAGATTCATTGATGGTTGCAACCAGTTCTGTTTGATTAGCATTCATATAGGCAGTCAACGCTTTTTCAAACCCAACAACCTCATTAGCGGCCAAGTCATCTAAAAAACCTTCATTAGCTGCAAACAAACCTGTTGCCATATCAGCTATGCTTAATGGGCTGTATTGCAATTGTTTCATTAACTCTGTTACACGAATGCCACGGTCAATTTGAGCTTTGGTCACATCATCTAGGTCAGATGCAAATTGAGCAAAAGCGGCTAATTCACGATATTGGGCTAAATCAAGACGAACACCGCCACCTAGTTTTTTAATGATTTTAGTTTGAGCAGCACCACCAACACGAGAGACAGATAAACCGGCATTAATCGCAGGACGAATGCCTGAATTAAACAGATCGGTTTCTAAGAATATTTGTCCATCTGTGATTGAGATTACATTAGTAGGAACAAAGGCAGACACATCTCCTGCTTGGGTTTCAATGATTGGTAGCGCAGTCAATGAACCTGTTTTGCCTTTAACAGCACCATTAGTTGCGTTTTCAACAAAGGCTGCATTAACCCTAGAAGCACGCTCAAGTAAGCGAGAATGTAAATAAAATACATCACCTGGATACGCTTCACGACCAGGCGGTCTTCTTAACAGTAAAGAAACTTGTCTATAAGCCCAGGCTTGCTTGGTTAAATCATCATAAACAATTAGAGCGTCTTCACCTTTGTCTCTGTAATATTCAGCCATAGCACAACCTGCATAAGGGGCAATATATTGTAGGGCCGCAGAATCAGAAGCAGCCGCTGCAACAATAATTGTGTTGTCTAATGCATTATTTTCTTTTAACTTTTTAACAACCGCCGCAATAGAAGAGGCTTTTTGACCAATCGCAACATAAACACATTTAACCCCTGTGTTTTTTTGGTTGATGATTGCATCAATGGCAACTGCAGTTTTACCAGTTTGCCTGTCACCAATAATTAACTCTCTTTGCCCACGACCCACCGGCACCATAGCATCAATGGCTTTAATGCCTGTTTGTAATGGCTGGTCAACCGATTGCCTTTCAATAACACCTGGTGCAATAACCTCTAAGGGGCGAGAGTCTGTTGCATTGATTTCACCTTGGCCATCAATGGCTTTACCTAAAGGATTAACAACGCGACCCTGTAAGATTTCACCCACAGGAACCTCCATAACCCTACCGGTGCATTTAACAACATCCCCCTCAGAGAGATGTTCATAACGACCTAGAATAACAGCACCTACAGAGTCTTGTTCTAGGTTTAGTGCCATGCCGTATGTGTTGTTTGGAAATTCTAACATTTCACCAAATAAGGCATCTGCTAATCCGTGAATACGGACAATGCCATCACCTACACTAATAATTGTACCTTGGGTTCTGGCTTGTGCGCTAAAGTCAAATCCTTCTATTTGTTTTTTAATTAAATCACTAATTTCAGACGCATTTAACTGCATAACCATTCCTTTTATTTGTTGTATCTTATGTGTTTGCTTGTAATGCAAAGCCTAGTTTATTTAGTTTTGCTTTAAGTGTATTGTCAATTACCTTGTCTTCTTCTGTAATGATAACACCACTCATTAGGCTAGCATCAACTTCAGACTCTAAGATAATCTCACCTTGAGCGTTCCCTTTTAATTTCTCTTTAAGGGACTGTTCTTCTGATTGGGATAAGGCAAAAGCTGTTTGAATTGTAAAGGTTTTACTGTGCGAGTTTTTTGCACTATTTTTTTCAAATAGTTGGCAAATTGCAGGCAAAGCCTCAAGGCGCGCATTATCAACTAATAAACCAATAAAGCGTTCTTGATTTTGATTCATATTCTGACCTAATGCGCTATTGATTAAAGAAATCATTGCCTTTTTTTTGCCATTGTTACCAAGTTTAGGAGACCGGGTTAGTTCAAAAATCGCCTCATTGCTCATCACATCAGCACAAACCTTAAGTAAGATTAACCAGTTTTGTGTGCTGTTATCATTACTAGCGCTTGCTAAAATAGCATTTACATAAGGTTTTGCGATACTGCTTAATTCCATAATGAATACCTATAGCGTTTGAGATAATTCAGCCAAAGTTTGTTGATGAGTATTCTTGTCAACCTCTTTAGTAAGCACCTTAGCAACACCCAGCATAACCAAAGAAGCAACTTGAGATTGTAATTCGCCTTTTGCTTTACTGATTTCTTGAGTAATCTCTGCTTGGGCGTTACTTTTAACTTTGTTTGCCTCAACCACCGCAGACTCTTTAGCCTCTTCAATAATGGTATTTGCTTGCTTGTGTGCATTTGCGATAATATCACTTGCTTGAATTTTAGACTGAGTTAAAACTTGTTTAACTTTTTCCTCTGCTTCTTTTTTCTCAACCTGTCCACGCTCAGCAGCGACCAAACCATCTTCGATGCGTTTTTGTCTATCTGCCATTATGGTAGATAAAGGCCCCCACAACATTTTATTAATAAGCATAACAAATGTTGCAAAAGCAATAATTTGAATAATGAGTGTTGCTGTAATATTCATAATTATCCCCTATTAATTAGTTAATAACCTTACGCGCCAATGGCAGCAAGTGCAGCGCCAACAAAAGGGTTTGCAAATAAGAACCACATAGCGAACGCTAAGATAATGAATGGGAATGATTCCATCAAACCAGCAAAGATAAACATATTGGTCATTAATTCAGGCTTCATTTCTGGTTGACGAGAAATTCCTTCTAGTGTTTTAGCACAAATTAAACCCCAGCCAATTGCTGAACCTAACCCTGCAGCTGCTAAAATAACACCAACACCTACTGCTGTATATGAATAAATCATTACAATCATTTCTGGACTCATTTGTATCTCCTTTTTTGTTTAATTAAGTTTTTTGTTTTTAAATTTTGCATCAATAAACTAATGCTTTTCAGTTGCCATTCCTACGTACACAATGGTTAGCACCATAAAAATAAAGGCCTGTAAGGTAATCACTAGGACATGAAATAGAAGCCATGCAATGTCTAAGATAAATTGCAATGGATACCAGATGAGCAAGCTAGCACCAAAGGCAGCCGCACCACCAATTAAGGCGATTAGCAAGAAGACCAACTCACCAGCAAATAAGTTTCCAAATAAACGCAAACCTAGGCTTAGAGGTTTAGCTAGCTCCTCAATGGCAGTCATAACAATATTAGCAGGCACCGCTTTTTTGCCAAACGGGTGAAATAAAAAAACCTTTAGATAACCCACCAAACCCTTGTGTTTGATATTGTAATAAAGAATCAAACCAAAGACTGAAAAAGACATAGCAAAAGTTAAGCTAATATCAGTAGTCGGCACAACTTTTAGATACTCAATACCAAGCAATTTACCTAATTCTGGTAACAAATCTACAGGAATTAAATCCATAAAGTTCATAAGCCATACCCAGGTGAAGATAGTTAGGGCAAGAGGGGCAACAATTGGACTTGCAGTTGGAAAGGTATCTTTAACTTGATTATCAACAAATTCTAAAATAGACTCGACAAAGTTTTGAAAGCCACTTGGTACGCCTACTTTGGCATCTTTAACCACCTTCATGCCAACACCAACAATTAAAAGACCCAATAAAATTGAGATAATAATGGTATCTATGTGAAAAACACTAAAATCAACGATACCAGCATGCTCACCAGTGGATAAATTAGTTAAATGATGCTGTATATATTCAACGGTTGTTTGGTCTTCAGTAACTGCCATTAGTGTCTTTTATTAAACATTAGGTTAATTGTTTGCCCGCCTAGATGCAATAGACTAAACGCTAACACCATGGTTAAAGCATTTAATTCTAATAACCCTATGCCAACAGCAAACAGAGCGCCAATCATTACAAAACGCACTCCAGCAAAAACAAACACCAAGGCAATACCTTGCTTTGCACTTTTTTTTGCTATTTTGTGACCCTGTTGATTGATTGTTGTTGCCAAAACAATGTTCAATAACGAAATCAATACCCCGTAGCCCACAGAATTGCAAGGAATTATACAGAGTTGAAAAATAAATGCCAAGATAAATATTGGAATAATTAAGTAAATTTGAGAAATTATAGGAAAATACTTAGAATCTTTAAAAGAAGAAATGGTTGATAACATTTGGTTTTATTTATTTTCTAATAAGTTTTTAGCAACATTTTTAGCAGAGTCAGTAATCTTAACACCATCTAATATTCTTGCTAGCTCATCAATGCGTTGTGCAGGGTTTAGTGTGATAACTTCACTCGAAGTCGTATTGTGTTTCTGGTGTTTTTTGATTAATAAATGCTGATGTCCTTGTGCGCCTACTTGGGCTAAGTGGGTAATACATAGTATTTGATAATGACTGGCAATTTTTCGTAGAGATTGCCCCACTATTTGAGCAATACCACCACTAATACCTGTGTCAACCTCATCAAAAACCAAGCTCGGCACACTGCTTAATTGATTAGATACCATGGCAATGGCTAAGTTCAGTCTGGATAGCTCACCTCCAGAAATAGATTGTTTGAGTGGTTGGGGGTTTTGTCCTAGGTTTACTGCTATTTTAAACCCCACTTGTTCTTGTCCTGTGGTTGTCATGGTGTGGCTTTTGGCAGACAAGTTAATCATAAGTTGACAATGAGGCATCCCCAATGTTTTCATAATAGCAATAATTTTTTTAGCAAACTTAGGGGCAAACTCAATTCTACTCTTGCTTAGTTTGGTGGCAACCTTTTTATACTGTTCTAACAATTCCTGACTCAGTATCTCAAGTTGAGCTAGATTGTTATGACCATTGTTAAGCGTTATTAGTGCGTTGCTAATTTTTTCTTTTGTATTAACAAGGTCTGGAATTTGAATATTATGCTTTCTGGCTAGTGCGTTTAGTTCAGATAAGCGTAACGATAATTGCTGGATATTTTGTTCATCAGTATTAACGCTATTTAAATACTGATCAATGTCTAGTTTTGCTTCTTGTAGTTGGATGTAAATAGAATTAATTTGCTCCGATAAGGGCGATAAACTAGCATCTAATTGTGCAGCATTGGATAACGATTGATTAATAGTATTGAGCGTATCTTGCACGCCTATTTGTTCATGGGTGCCTTGAATTTTTTGCTCAATACTTTGCATATCAACAAATAAAGACTGGGCATGCGTGCTTGTCTTATGGGCTGCTTCTAGGGTTTCAACCTCGGCTAGGTTAAATTGCGCATCTTCTAATTCTTGTAATTGGTACTTTAGTAGTTCTATTTGGCTATTATTGTGCTGGGTGTCTTGAGTTAGTTGGTGTATTGCTTGCTGGTTTTTTTGGTATTGGGCTACAATTACACCAATCTGACCCAATAACTCACCATGGTTGGCGTATCCGTCTAATAGGGCTTGCTGGGTGTTAGGTTCAAGCAGGGTTTGGTGAGAATGTTGACCATAAATTTCTATGAGCAACCTACTTAGCCCCTTTACTTGAGAAAGCGGAACAGGTATGTTGTTGATACTAGATCTTGAGCGACCATCATAGGTAATGGTTTTTCTAATGAAGCACTCATCCCCATCCAATAGGTCGTACTGGGTTAGGTATTGAGTCGCTTTAGGGTGGTTGCCTATGTAAAAGACAGCACATAATTGCGCCTTAGCGCAATCAGCGGTAATCATATTGGTGTTAGCTTTGGCGCCTAAACATACATTTAGGGCGTTTAATAGCACAGACTTCCCTGCACCGGTATCGCCGGTAATAACGGTTAGCCCTGAAGAAAAATCAATACAAGATTTTTCAATGGTGACAAAGTTTTCAATGGTTAATGTGCGCAGCATAAAAGTCCTGCTAAAAAATTCAACATTTAAAAATATCTAGCAAACCTAAATTAGTGTTTGCCACCCCACTGTAGTTTTGAACGAACAATGTTGAAAAAATCATAGTCTTTTGGGTGTATAAGATTCACATGGTTGGCATACTGTGTGATAATCAAGGACTGGTGTGCATGTAAAGTTTGGCTGGACTGTGCATCAAAACTAACAATTGCCAGTGTTTCTGGCTCACTTAGGCAAACCTTTATTTCACTATGCTCGTGTACTAAAAAAGGGCGGCTATTTAGGGTGTGTGGGCAAATTGGCACTAAAGACATCGCGCGCACATCAGGGTGAATAATCGGACCTCCGCTTGAAAGCGCATAGGCAGTTGAGCCAGTAGCTGTATTAATAATTAAACCATCAGCGCGCTGACTGTGAGTAAGTCTATTGTTGACATAAGTTTCAAACTCAATAATTTTTGAGGCTTGTTGGCGATGAATAACACAGTCATTAAAGGCAAGATTGTTTGAAATAACCTCACCTGATTCTTTTATTTGCCCACATAATAAGGCGCGCCTTTCTTCAATAAACTGACCTTGTAGCACCTCATCTAAAGCCTCAAACATATTATCAAGCCCAACATCTGCCAAAAACCCTAGTCGCCCAAGGTTAATGCCTAATATGGGAATATTATCATCAACAAACTTTCTGGCAACCGACAACAGAGTACCGTCACCCCCAGCCACAATAATAAGATCAGCATTGTTTTTAATGCCTTCTATCTCTAGAGCAGTTTGAATACCTCGCCCCTCTAGCCATAAAGATAATTGCTGAACAACGCCCTCACTGGTTGAGTCGTTAGGTTTAGCAATGAGTCCGATTGCTGTAAACATAATTTTATTAGATCTCCTAAGTCTTGATATTTTTTAACACGCCCCTAGATTATAGTAAATTTTAAAACCAACAAGTTAAATTTTAAACATCAATTTACAGGAGTTCTTATGTCAAATAAAAAAAATTCACCCACTAAGAAAACTATTTTAGACAATATTCAGGATACTGCAGCGGCGGATACTGCAGAAATAGGTGCAGAAATAGGTGCAGAAATAGGTGCAGAAGTAGGTGCAGATTCGTGTACAGATAAAGTACCTGACGAGCAAACACAGACAGCGTCACCACAGACAGAATCGCAGCAAGATATTCTAGCATTACAAGAAGAATTAGCGCAAGCCCAACAATCTGCCAAAGATAATTGGGATCAAGTTTTAAGAATCAAGGCTGAAATGGAAAACGCCAAACGACGCAATGCTAAAGATTTAGAAGGTGCGCATAAATACGCTTTAGAAAAATTTGTCAAGGCGCTATTGACTGTTAACGACAGTTTGGCAATGGGGCTACAAAGCGCTGACCAAGACAGTGCTAGTGTCCAGAGTATGAGAGAGGGTATGGAGATGATTAATAAATCTTTTTTTACAACATTAGAAAAATTTGGCGTTAAAGAAATTAATCCAATTGATGAGAAGTTTAATCCAGAATTTCATGAGGCGATGACCATGATCGCCATGCCAGATAAACAGAGTCAATCTATTATTGAGGTGGTACAAACAGGCATCAGCCTCAATGATAGATTGGTGCGCCCGGCACGCGTTATTGTTGCTCAATAATTTATCTTTTTACAAGTAAGACCATTGCATAAACGATGAATAATCATCAAAACGCCACTTTGTTTGCAAAAAAAACCACAAACCGCAAGCAGGGCACTCACTTGATAATTCTCTTAAAGACTGTAGGTGTAGCCCTGATTATAGCGCCTAAATCCTTAATTGAGCAAAAATCGTCATTGTGCTAATCCTGCCATTCATACAAAGGTTTCAGCGTTTTGATAGGCGTTTAAGTGTCTTAAGTGTCAATCCAATGTTATAATTTTAATCTATTTAAGAAAACCCTGAACAACTCAAACACCCACTATGAAAACCACAAACAGCAGGCTTTTTATTCAAAAATTCGTTAAATACAACGAGTATTTGCCTTATTTTTGGGTAAAAACAGCACTATTTGCAATTTCCATATCACGCACTTTAGTTGTCCAGCGCCTCCTTAAGGGGGTCGTATGTTGAGGTTTATTACATTTGCTGTTTGGGTTTATATTTTTTTGACCCCTATTGCTGTCAATGCAGCCTTGCTACCTGTAGATAAAGCTTTCTCTTTAGCTGTAGAGGTACAAGAAAACAAGCTAATATTGCGCTGGAATATTGCCAAAGGGTATTATCTGTATAAAGACAAAATCAGCGTCGCAACAGACAGCGGTTTACCTATTGGTAAATTATTGTTCCCCAAGGCAATCATTAAGCAAGATGAATTTTTTGGACGCGTTGGCGTTTATAGGGATGAGCTGATTATCACAGCACCTTTGGAGGGCGTGTTAGGCAAACGCTTAAACCTAGTGATAGGTTACCAAGGCTGTGCAGATATTGGTGTGTGTTACCCGCCTATTCGTAAAACCATACCGGTTGAGGTACCTCAGCAACAACCTGAAAACAATACCAGCAACAATCAAAAAACAACGGGCGTGGTTGCCAAAACTGGGCAGCCTGCTTTATCTTTAGGCAAATCTTTAAAGGACGGTATTTTTGGCAAGTTTGGTGGTTATAGCGATGAAGAGCCATTACCACCGCAGCAGGCATTTGATTTTTCTATCACTCAAAAAGACCCGAAAACCCTAACAGCCAGTTGGTTGATACAGCCAAAATATTACCTGTATAAAAATAAATTTAACTTTAAAATTGAGGGCGCAAGGCAAGGACAGTTAATTTTTCCTAAAGCCAAAACCAAATCTGACCCGTTCTTTGGTGATGTTGAGGTCTATTATGGGCAGGTAGATATTGATATTCCTTTAAAAGACATTACTAACAACAACATTAAAATTGTAGCAGCCTATCAAGGGTGTTGGGAGGGCGGTGTTTGTTATCCACCCCAGCAAAATACTAAAAATTTAGTACTTAATACACCGATTCAGCAAAGCGATCAACAACTAGCAAAACCTGATATCAGCCAAGGTCAACAAGTTTCACAACAAGCGGTCGATACTGAATTATCATCAGAGCAAAAAATCACTCACTTACTTAAAAACCAAAACGCATTATGGGTGTTATTAAGCTTTTTTGGGTTAGGATTGCTTTTATCGTTAACACCTTGTGTATTTCCAATGATCCCTATTTTATCAGGCATTATTGTTGGGCAAAAAAACAAACACAGCACCAAAGGTAATTTATTAATCTCTATTGTGTTTGTGTTAGCTGTGGCGTTCGTGTATGCCATAGCAGGGGTTATTGCAGGCTATTTTGGACAAAACTTACAGGCCGCATTACAAGCGCCTTGGGTGTTAATTACATTTAGCTTAGTTTTTGTTGCCTTGGCATTATCAATGTTTGGCTTATACGATTTAGAGCTACCAAAAGCAATTCAAAGTAGGCTGGATAAGATTCAAAACAAGCAACGCAGCGGATTATTAGGCGTTGCCATTATGGGTGCTTTATCTGCATTAATTATTGGTCCTTGCGTTGCTCCGCCTTTAGCAGGCGCCTTGATTTATATCGGGCAAACAGGCGATATGGTTTTAGGCGGGCTGTCTTTATTTGTTATGGGGCTTGGCATGGGTGTCCCACTTATAATTATTGGCGCCAGTGCAGGAAAATTACTGCCCAAGTCTGGGGTGTGGATGGATAAAGTTAAAATGGTGTTTGGTATTTTAATGCTCGGGGTTGCTATTTATTTATTAGAGAGAATTGTTTCAGAGGTGGTGCTATTGATGCTTTGGGGTGGGCTACTAACGCTATCTATGGCAGCCATGGGCGTATTAAAGCCATTATCTAGCAACGCCTCTGCCTTAGGTGGTGTATTCAAGGCACTAGGGTTAATTGTATTTGCCTACGGTGTATTGTTGTTATTGTTGGTTGCCCGTGGTGGTGGTGATATGTCTACACCATTATCAGGCTGGGGAGGTTCTAATAGCACCCAAGGGCAGCCAACACAATCTATCGAGTTTCAACCTGTTAAAAGTATATCGGAGTTAGAGACGATATTAAAAAAATCAGAACAGCAAGGTAAGACAGTTATGTTAGATTTTTATGCTGACTGGTGTATTACTTGTAAAATAATGGAAAAATATGTCTTTAACGACCCCGCAGTATATTTGGTGTTAAGTGATTTTGTGCTAATACAGGCGGATGTTACGCAAAATAACGCTCAAGACAAGGCGCTAATGAAGCGTTTTGGTGTGGTTGGACCCCCTAGTATATTATTCTTTAAACAAGGGCAAGAATTGCGCTCTAAAAGAATTGTGGGCGAAGTTGGTAAGCGTGTTTTTTTAACACATTTAAAGCAGTTGTGAGTTTTTTGATAGGACAGCAATAGGCTGTTGTTATATAGGCTGTTGTTATATAAAGGGTTTTGCCGTCAATGTCGGTTTTTATGTTGTTTTTTTACAAGGGTTTTAAACTTCCAACCTTGTCGTTAATTCTAATGCGTTTAATTTTCACCTTTAAAGAAGAAACTTCAGACTATCGTGCCTGACTATCTTTTGAAAGGCCGGTGCACTGTAAGGCGGTTTTAGAGGTTTTTTGTACCTGTTGTTTTAACTGAATAGAGTGTCGCTGTAAGGCTATTATTTTATTTTTTTAGCCGCTTGTTTGCTAGCAATAACTGACTAATTTGACGGTCTTTTTTAATCATAGACAAACGAAAATCGTTGCTCTGGTTTGGAATATCGCTTAGAATGGCAGGCGTAGCCTTTAACACAGCATTGGACGATACTTGTTCTAATGGCTGCGCTTTAGAGTTGGTAGATTTTTTGACAAAGCCCCTCACTGGGTTCACTGGTAACAGCCTTGTTAGAGAAAGATTGCCAGGTTGTGCCTGCAAAAACACCACTTGATAGCAATACACTTGCTATCATTACACATTTTACACAGCGCACATTAAAAAAAAGTCACCCCCATAGTTTAAGTGTATTAATTTATGGGTAATAAGCCATCTTGATTTGAACTAATTGGCTTTGATGATACGGTTTCTTTGATAACTTTAGATAAATTATCTGGTTTATCGATTAGTTGGGCTGGGTACTTGTGCTTGCCAAAGGTAATGTGGGCGCTAGAGATAATTAACTGGTTTTTAGTATTTTTATCAAAACGAAGCACAGGCAGTAGTTGATCTGCGTTATTTTGGATGTTTCTAGCATGTTCTAAAGGCACTCTTACTGCTAGCCATTGAGAGAACAAGCTTCTAGAAGAGGTGAGAACGGTATAAAAAACACCTAAATCAGCGTTATATTCTATTAACTTAACCGTTGGTTCTCCCAACTCTTTAGAGAACGCCTCAAATACATATTTCCAATATTGGTCTTGACTGCTAGACTGGCGACGCCTTTTCTCTATCTCTAGAGACAACTTATACTCCTTTACCGCCTGATTGTATGTTGATTTTTCATTTTGGTACTTTTTTTGCAATTTAATGATTCTTGCATCGTGGTTTTTTTGAGCAATTGATACTCTTGCCTCAAACTGTTGCGTTGTTTCAAATTGGTCTTTTATTAAAGTTTTTGCAGCAGGTAGGGCAGGAAGAACTGGCTTTTTAGTAGAGAATTTTGGTACTTCAGAAGGTCTGTTTAGCCACTCATCTAGCCTAGTATCAGCAATAGAGGCAATAACTTCAAAAGGTAGATAAGAGCGCTTATCCCAGGTTGCACCATTTTGTGCAAAGACCGAAAGACTGCTAACTAATAAGAGTGATAATATAATTTTATTTTTCATGGGTTTCCTCAATTGATTGATAAATAATTTTCTGGCACATTGATTTCTTTTGAACGAACAATGTGCTCAGGGTTATTAAATACTGGTTTGTTGATAAGGGTTGCTGAATACTTACTAGTCCCAACCTCAACAGAAATGCTAGCAATAATTAATTGTTCGTTGCTGTTTTTTTCAAAACTTAAGATCGGGGTTGCACCCTTAGCGTTTTGTTTAATGATTTTAGCCTTATCAGAAGGGACATATACCTTTATCCATTGCTTTAAATTGCTTTTAACGGACCCTAAAACAGCATAAAACGCTTGTTCGTCTGCATTGTATTGATAAAAGTCTATTGTCGGATTTCCAAGCACAGTAACTAGGTTTTTATTGACAAATTCCCAATACTTAATTTCAGTGTTTGCTGCTCTTCTATTCTTTTCATCAACAATTGAGTTATTGTAAAATCTGATTTGATTGTTATAACTATCAATGTCTTCTTGATATTTTTTCTCAAGAATATTGATTTTTTCTAGTCTTTCTTGTTCTTTGTTAAGAACGCGCTCTTGGAAGTCTTGAGTTGTTTCAAATTCATCTTTTTTAAGCAAACTAGATGCAAGCAATTTGGGCTTGTCTGGACGAGAGGCGGTAAAATTAGGAACTTGACTTTTTCTATTTAGCCAGTTATTGACTTCTTGCTGTGCGATTTCATTAACAATTGAAAATGAGTTGTTAGAACTGCCTTGAAAAACATTGCTTTGTTGGGTAATTGAAGCGATAGGAATTTCTTCAATAAGTTTTGAGCTGCTATCAGTGCTTTGAATAGGGACTTCTTTTTTAATTTTTTTGCTAATAAGCTGGCACGAGGAGATACTAACAGAAACTGCAACGATCAATAGACTAAGGAGAAGTGTTGATTTTGTTATTAAAACCATATTTTATTCCAGATTAAACTGACAAATATAGCGATTATACCAAACTTTTTTTATTGTTAAGGGAGCTTTGTTGCAATTCATACGCTTATTTTATTTATCATAGCCTTATTTAAATAACTAGAGGATTTTGTATAATGCCTTTCAAAAAGAATCCAAAAACCAATTTAAAATTTCTTATTTCGAACAAGTTAAACCAAACACAGCAACTCAAAGCAAGAAATATAAGCAAAAATCACACTAAATGTACGCCAGTATTCAAGACTAACCTTGTCCTCTAGGTGTTATTTACCATGTAAGTGGTTTTGGGGCGTTAAATTCGTATGCGTGTGCATGCATAAAAACCTTGACTAACCTTGTTTTGTTGCTGATGCTCCTTCTTGGTATATCAGTAATACACTAATACGGCAATGCTCAAAAATTTGATTAAAGTCTTGATGGTTTTCTTCAATATCCTCTACCTTGGTTGGCATTTTTGCCATTAAGGCAATGTCTGACATTGCTTCTAAAGTCTCTTTATCCTTGCTGTTAAATTTAGCTAGCCCTAATCCAAGCAAATAGCCACTACACCATTGTCTTAGTGTTTCTATTTGGGCAGTAAGGTCTCCTGCCTGATTGATCAAAGGAGCAAAAGAAAATTCTTCGCTATTGAGTTCCAAGACAGTTTGATTAAATATTGCTTCTAAGGGTTTATAAGCGTCTAAATTTTGCTCATTATGGTTGATAATTTCATCTATCCAAGTGTGTATTATGTTGCTTGAATTAACACATAATAGCCCACAAAGGATACCATGGGCGCTGGCAGTTGTTTCATCGGTATCCAGTGCTTTAATGTGGTCATGGGCTTCATCAAAGGATATTTTATTGATTGCTTGGGTCATTTGTTGTTAGTAAGAATAGACATAACGGCCATACGAATCGCAATGCCATTGCTTACCTGGGGTAGAATAGTGGACTGTTTACTGTCTGCTACATCAGAGGCAATTTCCACCTCTCTATTAATAGGGCCTGGGTGCATAACAATTGCCTTAGGGTTTGCTAACTTAAGACGCTCTCTAGTCAGTCCAAATGTCTGAAAGTATTGTGATTCATTGGGAATATCAGAAGCCAACATTCGCTCTTTTTGTAACCTTAGTATGATAATAACATCCGCCCCTTGAATGCCTTTATCTATGTTGTTGTAATGTTCAATCCGGGCATTATTAGGGTAAGGTTGAGATAATGCTTCGGGTGCAATTAGGCGGATATCTTGCACACCAAGTGTGAGTAAGGCTTGAATATCAGAGTGTGCAACACGCGAATGCATAATATCCCCCACAATCGCAATAGAACAATTGGCAATATCAGATTTGTGTTGACAAATAGTCATCATATCCAATAAGGCTTGAGTAGGATGGGCATTTGTGCCATCGCCTGCATTAATAACACAGGCATTGTTTAATCCTGCACTGATTTTATGAGGGATGCCGTTAATCTTGTGGCGAATAACAAATATATCTATTTGCATCGCCTCCAAGGTTTGCATGGTATCTAATAGGCTTTCATTTTTTTTGGTTGCAGAGTTTTCTAGATCAATATTAATCACTTTAGCACCACAACGCCCTGCGGCTAGTTCAAAAGTGTTTCTTGTTCTAGTGCTGGGTTCAAAGAATAAATTGGCCACAGTCATATTAGCCAAGTTGTGGTTGGTTTGCAAACGACCATGACACAAAAGGCCATTGGCAGTTTGAATAATACTTTCTAAGTGTGTTTTATTTAAGCCTTCAAGCTCTAGCAAGTGTTGTAAGGTGTTGTTAGCAGATATTTGTTGATTGTTAATCATAAGGTAGTTGATTTAAATCGGCGTCATTTAGCCAAGTTTGTAAAATTAAAGCAGCAGCCAGTTTATCTACCTCACCTCGGCTAGCATTTTTATGTCGGTAGTCCCATTTGAGTTGGTTTTTTGCCTCACTAGAGGACAAATACTCATCTGCATAATGCACAGGCTTATTATATCTTTGGATTAGTTTTTTAGCAAAAGATTTAGCAATATAAGACATTTCTTGCATTTCTCCTTGATTAATAGGCAAGCCCACCACAAAACCTGTTGGCTGATATTGGCTGATTACCTCATCAATGGCGATCCAATTGGTTTTACCGTCTTTGTGATGCATAATACAGTCAATACCTTGTGCGGTATTTGTTAGCGTATTGCCTAAGGAAATACCTGTTTTTTTGGTACCAACATCAAACCCTAAATATGTTTGAATACTCATTGATCTTGTTGTAATAGCCTAATCACAGGCTGGTTAATATGTCCATCAGCCGGCACCCCTAGCAAATTTTGAAAGCCTCTTAGGGCAGAACGGGTTTTAGAGCCAACAATGCCATCTGCTTTGCCTGTTGAGAACCCTAGGCTGTTTAGCCTTGCTTGAACAAATTTAATGGTTTTATTGTCAATATAAGGCTCAATAATGGGTGGATTGTGCAACGGTGCATCATTTAAAATTCGGTTAGATAGCTGCCCGACTGATAGTGCGTAAAAAATAGAACGATTCCAATTAAGAATAGCATGAAAATTGCGATACACCAAAAAAGCCGGCCCTTTATAGCCAGCAGGTAAAATAATAGAACCTAATAGAGTGCTTTTGGGTAGGTTTTTACCCTTTGTTGTGCGAACACCCTGAGTTTGCCAATAAGACAAAGGTTTTTTGTTAGATAGCTTGGCCAAATAATAATCAAAATCTTTAGGCAAAATAACCTCTCTGCCCCATTTTTCTCCACCATGCCAGCCAATTTTTTGCAAAAAATTAGCCCCACTTGCAAACACATCAGGCAAATCCCCCCACAAATCTAATCCATTTTTATTAGCATCAACACTATAAGCAGAAACATTGCTAGGCATAAATTGCAGGTAACCCATCGCCCCTGCCCACGAACTATGGGTATCAATAGGAATAGATTTTTTGTCAATTAAAGTCAATGCTGATAGTAATTCACTGATAAAAAAATCACGCCTTCTTTTGTCAAACGCTAGCGTTGCTAGTGCATCAATGAGCTTAAAGTTGCCGGTATTATTGCCAAAATTTGTCTCTAAGCCCCAAAAAGCAACAATAACCTGCCTAGGAACGCCGTATTTTTTTTGCACCCTACCCAAGGCAGTATAATGCTGATGGTATTTTTTTTTGGCATTATCTAAGCGTGTTTGACTTAATCTGCTGTTTAAATATTTACCAAAAGTTAAAGAAAATTCAGGTTGTTTTTTATCTAGTCTTAATACTTCTTGATTAAAGACTATGTTGGGTAAAACCAAATCTAATGTTTGTTGACTAATGCCTTTTTTAAGGGCAAGCAACGCTATGTCTTTTAAAAATAACTCAAAGTTTTCACTTTCTAGGTGAGCAAACTTAGTATTTTTTTCTTTTGAAAAAGCACTGCTAGAAACGATTAAAATAATCGCAATAAAGAAAATTTTAAATAATGGTTTTATTAACAGCATTAAACTAGATACTTAATTAAAGTATCTTTGATTTTACCATTAAAATATATATCACTAAAAAGGAGTAAAAATATTTCTCAAAATATCAACCCTATTCCGTTAGCACAAAAATTACGCCCTAAGTCTTTGTCTGATTTTGTTGGGCAAGCTCATCTATTAGGTACAGGGCTACCACTAGCCAATGCCATTAACACTAAACAACTACACTCTTTACTATTATGGGGTGAGCCAGGCTGTGGCAAAACGACTCTAGCAGGTCTTATTAGTCAACACATAGAGGCAGATTTTGTACAATTGTCTGCAGCAAGTGATGGGGTTAAATCCATTAAAGCAGTGATACAAAGTGCGCAAAGTTCTCAAAAATTAGGGCGACAGTTGCTGCTATTTGTTGATGAGGTACATCGGTTTAATAAGGCACAGCAAGATGTTTTATTGCCTCATATTGAATCAGGTTTAATTTTATTTATTGGCGCAACCACACAAAACCCTGCTTTTGAAATTAACCCAGCCCTATTATCAAGGGTTACAGTCTATCGGCTTAAAAAACTAAGTATTGATGCCTTATCTAGCATTTTGAGCAAAGCAAGCAAAACCCAAAATATACAATTAGAGCCAGAGGCACAAACCACGCTATTAAATTTTGCTAATGGCGACGCTAGAAGGTTATTAAATTATGTACAATTGTTGCCCAAACAAACAAGGCCCATTAATTTACAAGACATTGCACCCATACTAGATAACAAGGTAGCAAGCTTTGACAAAGGCGGAGATAATTTTTATCAACAATTATCTGCCTTTCATAAATCTGTTAGAGGCTCATCGCCTGATGGTGCGTTATATTGGTTTGCGCGTATGGTTGGTAGCGGTTGTGATGCCAAAATTATTGCACGCAGGCTGTTAGCGATTGCCTCAGAAGATATTGGCAACGCCGACCCTAAAGCGTTAGAAATCACCTTAAATGCTTGGGACATCTATCATCGTGTGGGCGATAAAGAGGGGTTGCGCGCCATTGCTCAAGCGGTGGTTTATTGTGCCATTGCCGCTAAAAGTAATGCGCTATATTTAGCATGGAACACAGCACAAGAACACGCTAAACAGACCAATCACTCATCTGTACCAAAACATTTGTGCAATGCACCAACGCAATTTGATAAGCAGGCAGGACTAGGGGCAGATTACCGATACGCACACAATGAGCCCGATGCTTTAGCCAAAGGGCAAACCTATTTTCCAGACGAATTAGGCGAGCAAGCGTATTACCAGCCAACCAATAGAGGTTTAGAGGCTAAAATAAGTCAACGACTTAAACAGCTAAGAAGCACAGCCTCTAGTAAGAAAATATGAATGCAATAACCACCATTACCATTATCGGGCTAGGCGCAACCATTGGTGCAAGCCTGCGATATTATTTAGGGGTTTGGAGCGTGCAGTTATTTAGCGACCAATTTGCACACGGCACGCTCATTGCTAATGTGTTGGGCTCATTTATTGCAGGCATTTTATTAGTGGTTATTTTAGAAAAATCCCTATTATCTGAAACTTATCGTTTGTTATTGTTGGTTGGCCTGTGCGGCTCACTCACCACCTTTTCTGCCTTTTCACTAGAAACCGTGCAATTTTTCACCGCTGCACAATACCTAAAAGCAGGGCTAAATATTGCTTTAAATCTTGTTTTATCTATTAGTGCGGTGCTTGCTGGTGCGGTGCTGATGCGCTATTTTTTAACGCATTAATAGTATGAGACCTTTGCATAAATATAAATAGTATGTTTGAACAAACTTTTAAAAATATTGATAATTTACTTTTCAAAGACGATGGGTGCGATAGTGAATTAGACTATATCGGGCAAACCTCGTGGGTGATGTTTTTGCGCTATTTAGACGAATTAGAACAAACCAAGTCCGATGAGGCTATTTTACAAGGCACAAGCCACACGCCAATTTTAGAGACACCATTTACCTGGAAGGTTTGGGCCATGCCTAAAAAACCTGATGGTAGCCTAGACCATAATCAGGCAAAAACAGGGCAAGACTTAGTGAATTTTGTTAACCTTGAGTTATTCCCTTATTTAGCAGGGTTTAAGCAAAGTGCGGATAACGCCCAAACCATTGAATACAAAATTGGTGAGATATTTAGCGAACTTAAAAATAAAATTGCCAGTGGTTATAACCTGCGAGAAATCTTAGAATACGCCGATAACCTTAATTTTGCCCTATCTCAACAAAAACACGAACTATCTGACCTATACGAAACCAGAATTAAAAATATGGGTAACGCAGGGCGTAATGGCGGGCAATATTACACCCCTAGAGCCTTAATCCGTGCCATGATTAAAGTTATCAACCCGCAAATTGGGCAAAGGGTTTATGATGGGGCAGTCGGTTCAGCAGGGTTTTTGTGTGAGGCGTTTGATTATATGTCTAAAGACAAATCAACCCTAAGTACCAGTAATTTACGCACCTTAAAACAACACACCCTTTATGGCAGAGAAAAGAAAAACCTAGCCTATGTAATCGGGGTGATGAATATGATTTTGCACGGCATAGAAGCCCCCAATATTATTCACATTAATACCTTAGGGCAAAATATTACCCAAATTGAAGACAAAGACCGCTATGAGGTGATTTTAGCCAACCCGCCTTTTGGTGGTAAAGAACGCGCCGAGGTGCAACATAATTTCCCGATTAAAACCGGCGAAACTGCTTTTTTATTCTTACAGCATTTTATTAAATCATTAAGGGCAAACGGTAAGGCAGCGGTCGTGATTAAAAATACTTTTTTGTCCAATACTGATAATGCCGCCATCGCCCTTAGAAAACACCTATTAGCCAGTTGTGAACTCCACGCGATTTTAGATATGCCACAAGGCACTTTTTTAGGGGCGGGGGTTAAAACGGTGGTGCTGTTTTTTCAAAAAGGGCAATCTAGCAAAAAAACTTGGATTTATCAACTCAACCCCAATCGTAAACTGGGCAAAACTAACCCGCTTAATGATAGCGATATGGCAGATTTTATTACCCTAGAAGCAAGCAAAGCCAATAGCGATAATTCGTGGACAATCCACAGCAAAGACCTAGATCCAATCACCTATGATTTAAGCATTAAAAACCCAAATACGCCAGCAGCACCGCTACTAAAAACCCCAACAGAAATATTAGCACAAATGCAAATCTTAGATGAGCAAACTAATAAAATACTAACGGATATAAAAGGCTTATTATGAGCGAAAATCATCAAAATAACAAACCAGATCTTAGATGGATTAAACGCCTAGATAATTTTAAAAAAGCATTCAAACAGTTGGAGTTAGGCGTTGAACAAGCAACCGATAGAGATTTATCTGACTTAGAGAAAGAAGGCTTAATTCAGCGGTTTGAATACAATCAAGCGTTATCATGGTTAACCATCCAAGATTTTTATAAATATCTTGGTGAGACTAGCATTCAAGGCAGTATGGATGCCTTTAAGTTAGCCATAAATAGAGGGTTAGTCAGTGCAGATGAAGGTGATATTTTGATGAAAAGCATTAAAAGCAAAAACAAAACCATACATATCTATCATCAAGATACCGCAGAAGAAATATTTAACGATATTATTAATATCTATTATCAGGCGTTTTCTTCATTAAAGACCGCCTTAGAAAAACAACAACAACAACGCAACTTATAATGTTTGGTTTATCGGTTGACACGCTAAGAGACATTAAAGAGACATTTTCAACACTGCCACAAATTGACAAAGTATTATTATACGGCTCGCGCGCTAAGGGTAATTATCGCAGTGGCTCGGATATTGATATTAGCCTGATTGGTAAAAACCTAACCCCAAGCAACGCCATTTACCCGCTACAAGACAAATTAGATGCGCTGTATTTAGCGTATCAATTTGATATTTCTATTTTTGAACAACTAGATAACTCAGCCCTGATTAAAGATATTTTAGACACGGGGCAAGTGTTTTATCAAAAAGAAAAAGACTTGCCGAAAGATTGGGCGGTTAAGCCGTTGGGAAAGGTTTGTGAGGTTATTGCTGGACAATCTCCAGAGGGAAAATATTACAATTCAGAGAAAAACGGACTACCCTTTTATCAAGGAAAAAAAGAATTTCAAGATAAATACATAGGTAAACCCAAGAAGTGGACAATAAAAATAACTAAAGAAGCAAAAAAAAATGACGTATTAATGTCTGTTCGTGCACCAGTAGGGTCAATTAATTTTGCAACACAAAAAATATGCATTGGACGAGGCTTGGCGGCAATTAGAGTAAAACAGTTATTAGATAAAGATTTTTTATTTAATTTTTTAACAAGTCAGAATAACCAAAATCTAATTATCGGCAATGTAGGAGCGGTATTTAACTCAATAAATAAACAACAAATAGAAGATATAAAAATCC
>WASV01059273.1_pt1 | contig 37866 bp, 42 predicted proteins | sample 5698531 | NCBI WGS metagenome assembly WASV01 (sample SAMN11175559, study PRJNA528189) | sponge metagenome | isolation source: marine sponge | host: Myxilla | place: Antarctica: Western Antarctic Peninsula, King George Island | collected 2013-01 | reverse complement strand
AATTTTTTCCAGAAACTGGTCAAATTGCTTTAAGATATGCATGGATAAAAAAGGTTGGGTTAAATGGAGGATTCGTGGGATCACTGCTTCCATTTGGTACTCTATAATAAGCTTTTAAACTTTCAGGCTCAATGAATATCGGATATTGAACATAAATAATAAGATTGTGAGACAGCTTTTATTCATTTGGGTGGTATTGATCGTGTTTTCCAGGGCTGAGGCTAACGCCTATACCGAGATGGCTTATATCTCTGCAGGGGAATTTGAGATGGGCAGTCCTGAAGGAGAAGGAAAATCCAATGAGCATCCTAGTCATAAAGTTTATCTGGATGCTTTCTATATAGATAAATATGAAGTGACTTTTAAGAATTTTGAGGAATATTTGGCCGCCAACTCAAGACAACATCCAACCATAACCGGCTGGATCGATCGCAAGGCACGGCCTGATATGATGAACAAGCCTGTATTTGGTTTTCAATGGAAGCGTTGCAAAAAATATTGTGAATGGAAAGATAAGCGCCTGCCAACGGAAGCAGAATGGGAACGCTCTGCAAAAGGTATTGAAAATCGAGCCTATCCCTGGGGTAATGAACCTCCCAATGACAAACGAGCCAACTTTGGCAATTGTTGTTTTATACAAAAAGGAACAGTGCTTTCTCCGGTCGGTAGTTTTGAGCAAGGCAAAAGTCCTGAAGGAGTGTTCGACCTTGGAGGCAATGTTGCCGAATGGGTTTATGACTGGTATGATAAAAAATATTATAAGACAAGCCCCTATAAAAACCCCAAAGGTCCAGAAAAAGGAAAGTACCACGTTGTTCGTGGAGGAGCTTGGAACAGCCTCCCCGTTTATCTCCGATCCTCCAGCCGCTATGGAGATAGTGACGCCAAGGATTATTATGGAATAGGGTGTCGTTGTGCCAAAAGCGCAGATTGATAGTTTAACTCATTCCACTAACATTATTTTTGAAATTAGATTATGGAAGATCTGGATAAAACCCTGGACATCATGGAACGGGATAAATGCACGTCCCTCTTGGCCGAAAATGCGGTTCGCTTAAAAAAGAACAATATTAAATTCACCAAATCCAACTTGAAGCACTCTCAAGAACACCTGGATGCCCAGTATATTTCTTATGAGCGATTGATACGTACCCTTATAAGGGGACTTGTCACCATTGAAAGAAAGGTGAGGCTGAAATATCTTGTGCCTCTTGAAAGCTCGCGGGCTAATAAACTGATGGCCAATTGGAATACGGAGGTTGAACTCATCCTGGAGGATTTCAAGAAAAAATACAGGGATGTTCATTCGCAGAGAAGGAGTGTGCAAGAATTTGATGAAAAGATTTCACAAACTCTTGAGGCTGCTAAAATATCAGTGGACACAGAAGTTGCAAACTTAAAAGATAAACTGGGGGATGATATTGGAGGCTCTGAAAGACTTCAGCCGTCTGAGCTGAGTAAAATGTATGATGTGGATGAGTCGGTATTGATTGACTTGCAGGTTATTGATACTCTGCAGAACATGCATACTTTGTGCAAAAAACTGAAGGACTCCGGTTGTGATGAGGTGGCTTTAGCCTCTTTAAATGAGATCATCCAAATGTATGTAAAGGAAGTCAAGGCTGTGGAAAGTACAGTTTGGTCCGGGCGTTCCGTCGATCAGCGTAAAGAAACTAAAATGCGCGCCGCAAAATTGAATTTAAACCTTAAAGAAATCATTCTCTGTTTGTACGACTTGGTTAGGCAGGCCTTGCTGGAAAAAGAAAGGCGCAATGAAGAAGTCATTTTGAAGATTCGCCATAATCTTGATAAAATTTTTAAGTCCCATGCGGATTCCGAATCCTATCAGAATAAACTGGAACCTTTTTGGGGCGTTCTAACCTAGCTTTTTTTAAAATATCTGAAAATGTTGAAAAAATACTAAACTTATCAAGCAAGGGCGGATGCTGGTTCTTGCTATTTTTTTTTGGTACTGCCTGTGCGTCTATTCAGCTTAGTCCGACTATGGGATCTCTGGAAGAAACTGTGCTGGAAGGGGAGGGGTCGGAAAAAGTACTCCTGATAGATTTGCTAGGTATGAATTTTGGAATTGTGAAATCCTGCGATAAAAAGGATTTCATGTCCCTGTTTCGATGCCTAAGTAACTGATATTGATTTTCCTGCTTTTAATTATCCAATAAATTATATTTGACCTGTTTTATAACTAAGAGGTTGAGGTGTACCGTTTTGAAAATTATTTCCATTAATACTACTTCTCCCGCCCGCGTTTCCCTTGATAGTGGTCCCAGAAAAACAAGATCAGGAATTTTTAAGGTTCCCATTTTGCAACCGGTATTTCTGGATGACCTTGGGTTTGAGGGAGATGGTGTTGGCGACACCCGAGTTCATGGCGGAAAGGATAAGGCTGTATGCGCCTACTGTGTTGAACATTATCCTTATTGGAGTGAAAAATTACAGCGTAAAATCTTACCAGGTGCTTTTGGAGAAAACCTCAGCTTATGGGGTATGTCTGAAACAGCTATTAATATTGGTGATATTTTTGAGATGGGGCCGGCTCAGGTTGAAGTCTCTCAACCCCGCCAGCCCTGCCATAAGCTGAATAAAGTGTTTAACGACCAGAGTATGGCCTGCAGTGTCAAAAAATCCGGTTTCAGCGGTTATTACTTAAGGGTTCTTAAACCAGGTTTGGTAGAACCGGGAGCCTCTGTAAAAAGAATTCATAAAGACGGATTTTCTATTGAAAAGGCAAATGCTCTGTTGCGTAAGGGCGGGGCGAATATTCAGCACATGCAAGAATTGGTTTCTCTTCCGGCTTTGTCAGACGAGTGGAGGAAGATGTTTCAAAAGCGTTTGAGTAAATATCAAGATGCATAAATAGTATCCGCAGCCGTGTTTGCCCAGCTATATAGCTGCAAAGGATGGGTTTATGAAAAAAAATTATTCAGGCAGAATGAGTTTGGCCGATTGGACAAGTTTTTTTATTGAATTCATCGTTTTTGATGATTTGAGTGAGGATGTTGCTGAATCTTTTTTAAGACATCTTACCGATCTTGGAGCATTGGCTCCGCTTGATGAGGATATATGGCAGTGGAGTGGTTGCGAGTCCCAGATGAATTTGAAAAGTTTGCTTGCCAGAGTTCAAAGGGATATTGAATCATTAAGTGATTCAGAATCTGGTTTCGCACTGGCTTATTTTATTAGATATAAAAACTTGAACAAGAAATCGCTAACTGCTGAGAGCGATAGCTTCGACTCTAATAACGTTAATCGAAAAGGCAGTGAGCCTTCTTCTGCGGTTAAACCCGCTTCCGACCTCAGCAATCTTCAGATTGTGAAGAAAGTGGGGAAGCAGTTGCAACCATTTTTACAAATAGAGGAGGCTATTGTCTTCCGGCTTGTTGGCAGGCATGCTGGTAAGCAGGATGCGCAAAGACTTTTTCATTATATGTTTGGCAAGGTGGGTTCAAAAGCCGAGCCGCAGGTTTGGGAACAACTTAGTCGCAAAAGACATCGTTAGTTTTAGTTTGCTGATGCTATGAATATAAAAAGAGTAGTCGTTTTGGGTGCTGGTCCTGGAGGCTATAGCGCCGCTTTCCTGGCTGCTGACCGAGGAATGAGCGTTACCCTGGTCGATGAGAATCCCAAGCCGGGTGGGGTGTGTCTGCATCAAGGTTGTATTCCCTCAAAATCTTTGCTCCACCTTTCGCGATTGATAGAGGAAACCAGGAATGCAGAGGTTTGCGGCTTGAAGTTTCAACCTCCTGAAATTGATTTGAACCGGATCCGCGAATGGAATCGTGAAGTCATCAAAAAAATGGCCAATGGTCTGAGCTCCCTTTGCAAACAGCGCGGGGTTGAATTTGTAAACGGGAGAGCCCGGTTTCACGATGGTAATCATCTTGTCATCGATGGCAAAGAGCCATTGACCTTCGATCATTGCATTCTTGCAACGGGTTCTCAGCCTGTTTGCCCACCGTTATTTGCAGAAATCGGCGAGCGGACCCTGACATCGACATCGATACTGGAGTTGAAAGAAGTCCCAGATCGTTTACTGGTGGTCGGAGGTGGGTATATAGGATTGGAAATGGGAACGGTGTATGCCTCGCTGGGTAGCCGGGTGACGATGGTGGAAATGACCGGTGACTTGTTGCCGGGAGTGGACCCAGACCTAGTTCGTCCTTTGCATTCCAGACTTAAATCTCAATTTGAGGCTATTTATTTAAATACCCAGGTTGTTTCCTGTACGCTGAAAGAAAATCAGGTTGCGGTGCAATTCAAAGGCGATATAAAGACGAGCAACTATGACCAGATTCTGGTCGCCGTAGGCCGAAAACCCAATACCGGGGACATTGGCCTGGAATCCACCGGAATCAAGACCGATGGCAATGGGTTCATTCAGGTGAATGAACAGTTTCAAACCGGTGAGCCTTCCATCTCTGCAATTGGGGATGTGATTGGTGGAGTGATGCTGGCCCATAAAGCATCGGCGGAAGGCAAAGCGGTTATCAATATTCTGACTGGTGAGAATTCCACTCAAAAAACACGCAGTGTTCCCGCTGTGGTTTTTACCGATCCGGAAATAGCCTGGTGTGGTTTGACAGAGACTGAAGCCCAAAACAGCAATAGAAAAGTTCAAGTGGTCAAATTCCCCTGGGGGGCATCAGGAAGAGCTCAGACACTGGGCCGACCGGATGGCGTGACCAAACTGATTCTTGATCCGGATACGGAGCAGGTTCTGGGAATGGGAATATCAGGGGTTGGGGCCGGAGAGTTGATCGGAGAAGGTGTTTTGGCCATCGACAATGGCTTAAACGCTAAAGACTTGGCGAATTCCATTCACCCGCACCCGACTCTTTCTGAAACAATCATGGAATCCGCTGAAGTATTTTATGGCGAGGCCACACATATATACAAAAGACCTCGAAAATCCACTGAGCGTGGGGATAGCCAGTAAGAGTTGGTTGAGTCGAGAATACTGTTGTTTGTAGTGAGAGCCATTGCTTTACAGGCAAAGGTACTCTGCTAAATGTCTATGACATCATCGTCTTTGGTGTTCCGGGGTGCAGAGTGGGGCTGGGTTCGGAAATCGGAGTTGGGGATGGAACCCGGCTGCTTTTTCTTCTGGAACAGGCTGGTGGTGAATAAAACCAGACCCACTACCAATGCAATTATAAAAATGCTGAATGCAAAAAAAGATAACAGAGCCACACCCAGTATGATCCAGAAAACCAAGGCCAACTTGGTCATGAAGGGTATTTTCTGGCTAGGGTCGATTTGTTGGAAGAAAAACATATTAAAGAAAGATTGTAAGTACTCTTTTAATTTTCGATGCGGGTTTGTTATGATGAATCATGACTGATCCCGGTTTAGCCATCATACCTTGTCCGCAATGCGGAGTCAAAAACAGGATTCGCAATTATGACTCCGATAAAATACCGGTTTGTGCCCGCTGCAGGGCAAAACTGATGAACGACAAGGAACACGAGGCTTTCCAGAAATTCCAGGAGAACCTCAATCAGCTTAAAGATTTTCCGGATGTGGGACTTCGCTCCAAGCCGCCTAAATAATATCTAATAACCTAAAAAAGGATTTAAATTCATATGGATACCACTGAAATTATCAATAATAACCTTAAAGAAAGAATTGCTGCCGAACATGTGGAGATCATCGATGAGAGTCACCTTCATCGCGGCCATAAAGCTGCCGGAGGCGGAGGTCATTACTCTATCGTTGTCGTTTCACCCCAATTTGAAAACCTCAATGTCATGGAACGAGTCAGGCTGGTCCACAAAGCACTCGATCAGGAAATGACAGGCACTCCAAAACTTATCCATGCGTTGCAGGTCAAGACCTTCGATGCCGCACAATGGAGTGATAAGGGCTGAAGCCGGGTTAATCTCGATATACTTCCAGTTCTTCACAGTTTTTCAGGTTTTCTGATTCAGTGAGAGCTTTATAACCAATCTCGGTATACTGGTTTTTAAAGAGATCCAGTTTGACGTATTTCTTGCTCTGAAGCGAGTTAGCAAAAGCCTGAGCTCCTGTATCTCCTACCACATTGCCGAACATAGTGACTATCTTCAACTTGGGTAAATTCCCCGAGTTTGCCAAGGCAATCGCTCCATCGTCCCCAATATCATTGTGATTGATGTTGAGAAGTTCCAAGTTTCCCAAATGCGGGGATTCAGCAAGAGCCTCCAAGCCTTCATCCAAAATCTGGTTTCCTGGAACAATAAGCTGTTTCACGCTGTTTAATACTTCTTTCGTGGCAAGCTCCATGCAACCACGGATGCCTATGTATTTATCACGAAGAAGAAGGATGGTTCCATCTTCCAGTAGGTTTTCTTTTATCAAGTCATCAATTTTACTCATTGCAATCTCCAAAGAATCGCGAACTTTAGCAATACAGTTATTCTAGCAAACCTGCACGGGGTTTGTCGAATAGGCAAAAATAAAGCCGACCTCATCAAATGAGATCGGCTTTATGATTTTAAATTTTTTTAGAGCAATGGATCGAGGAACAGTTCTTTGATTTTCCAGCTTTCGATTTCTTCTTTGGTAGGAACGGGAGGCACAGGTCTTGTTGTGGTGCGTTTGTCCAGAGGATCGTGGAATGTGCGGGCATAGGCCTCAGCCTTCCAAAGATAAAGATGCGGGAAAATCGTACCCCAGGCAGCCATGGGTGTTTCAGGAATACCACGGGTAACCCGGCGATACCAAAGGGCATCAGGCCAGTCTTTTAAAAGCTTGTCCGTATGGTCTCCTTCGATTTTTGTGGTATCAACATTATTTTCATCTCTGAAATCGAGAGCTCCTGTCATCATGGGGACGCCATCCGTGCCGTGACAGACAGAGCAGAGGAGCCCTTCTGTTTCAGGGTGGACCCCTTCGAATACCATCTTACCCTCGGCAATGGCATCTTTATCGTCCCACCAGGTCCATTGATTGGGGAATTTGCCTTCAACCGGCATATGGGTTGGGTCCCGCAGGGTTTTTAAAAAAGAGATCAAGGCGGACAACTCGTCTCCACTCAAATCATCTCCATAATAAGTCGGCATGGCTTTTTTGGATTTTGGGTCCTCAAAACCTGGAGATTGGTTTTTTCGAGGATTGAGGATCTGATCTTTAATATAATCCTCGGTATAAAGGCCGATCTGTTTGGTACCCAGGTTGGGGCCACGATCTGAGTTGCCTTCCCAGAATACTTTATGGCAGTTGAAGCATTTATTATTTTCGAACACTTCGCGTCCCGCAGCGATAACCTCGGGTCCTGCTAGTCCTGCTAATATAACAGGAGGCTTGTTGAGTTTGCTAAGTTCAAACTCTGGATCAAATTGGGGTAGTTGCGCTGTCACTCCGATAAATATACCGGAGGCAAGGGCGTAGGTGGCCAGAATCCGTTTGATCCAGTCAAAATGCGATTTTTCCAGATTGAGAGTTTTCCAGTCCAGAAGCGTGAAGAAAAAGAAACCTACAAAGGCGAAGGCAACAAACTCTATCTGCCACCAGACGGGAAAATTGTATTTGCCTGCCACGACCCAAATGATTCCTGCTAATACTGCGATGAAAGGAATCTTAAACCGGATATTCTGGAAAAGTGTTTTCTCTTCAGTTTTTTTGGGTTTGATTTTGAGAAGCAGAGCATAAGTCACCATCACTGCGAACCCTGCACAGGCCCCTATAATCCCAAAAGTACTGTATAGGGCGAACAGACCACTTAACCCGGCAATAACGCCAATAATGATTATGTCAATTTTCATTATTCATTTGCTCCTGAAAAAACTTATTCTGCCATTTGCGATGATGCCTGCGTTGGCTCGATTTCTTTCTTCTTGGTTTTTGGATACTTGATTCCAATCCAGATGATGGCTGTCATCAGGATAAAAAAGAGCCAAACAATCGTTGTAACGTGAAAGCCTGACTCAGCTAGACTCGGCGCAAATTTTTCAGGGGTTACATCCTTGAACACTTTGTAAATATGCCAATTCATCCGCGACAGTTCCCGAATGGTTCCCATCCAGCTCATCAGCCAGATGTCGGAGAATCCGAGGAAAATAAGAACGTAAGGCCCGAGCGGATTGATCTTTCCATAATGCACTTTCCCTGTTTTGGTAGCGATGGTATAAAAAATATAGTTGATGAAAGTGACGGTCACCAAACAGAATGCCGCCGTATTCTTTGAAATCATCAAAGCGAGAAAAGCTAAGTTATCTGGTAATACCATATCAGGGTTCATGCCGGGTTCAGGTAGCATAGTGGCGAAAAACCGTCTGGGAGTGAACCAGATTGTGGCGGAAATAACAATCAACACAAATCCAAACTTCATGGCCGGAAAAAATCTCTCAGCGTTTTCAATCCGCTTCATACTGACCCACATATAAATATTACTGGCACTGAACATGGTTCCTACCAAAAGCCCTTGCACCAACATGAACATGGATTCCCGGTCGGACATGATGTACATACCAATGGTGGCGTCATATTGGTAAATTTCGGCGACAAAAATGTAACCCATTGCAGGCAGGGGAATCATGATGGCAACGCCGATGAGGTTGCCAATATAACCGACCCAGTCATAATATTCCCGCTCTTCTGTTTTGTCTGACCACAAGTACATATATGCACCGATGATACAAACCATATAACCGCCAAAGGTTCCGTTGCCCACTAGCCTGTGGTAGTTCAGAGGCATCCAAATCGAAGTGGTAATTTTATCCCACTCCCCCATAGTGAGCAGGTCGGCAAGAGGTTTTGTCGGAGCCTGCATAAAGGTTGCAGGTCCATCCAGGGCCATCAGAAGAGTGAGACCAAAGACATTCAGGATCACGCCTGTAACAATATGGCGCCCCTTTTTATTGGCCTTGTTGAGTGGGTCCCATGAGTAGACATAGATGTACATGACCATCGTTTCCAAAATAAACAAGGTGGGGTAAACAACCATGAACAGCATGGGAAACGAGGATATCAGATAGGTGATGAAGTCTTTATAGGCCACCAGCATGACAAAGAGGAAGAGACCTCCTGTCAGCGCGGTAAAACTGTAACAAATGCCAATTACCTTGGTGATCTCATGGGCCAGACGCTCAAATTTAAAATCTGCCTTGGCAAACATGATGCCGTTGGAGAGCAAGCCGCCGACGGCGCCATTAACCAAAGCAAGAATAATTGCAGAAACTTCGTAATGCTCGACTGGTGTCAGTGGCATGGCGATCAGGGTTCCAAATACTGCTCCGACAAAAGCAGATGCCCTGATATTCATCAAACGGTGGAAATAATTCAGGAAACTGACTATCAGAGCCCCGAACGCGCAGGCCCATAGGCCATACAAGACACCGTGATGGATCCCGATTATGATTTCGCCGGTGATTCCTATGACAACGCCTATAAGAACCGCTAAAAACACGTTTGAGAGGATTATCGCTTTACGAACCCCCTGTGTCCGTCGGGCACCCATAACCTCCATGATGACCACGAACATGGGGCACCCTAGAATGAATGAGGCAAATAGTATGTGAAGTTGAGCCGCCGCCCAAGTGAACTTGCGGTTACTCATGCCCATGAACGAGAATTCTTCAAACTCGTGGTCTGCGGCCGGTCCGATATCTGTCAAGTATGATAGGTCTTCTTCCTCGGCTTCTCCCTCTTCTCCCTCTTCTTCGTCTTCTTCATCATCTTCCTCGTCTTCATCATCCTCATCCTCGTCATCCTGGGCGTATGCCAGAGTCTGAAAACTCAGATTCGTAAAAATGGAATTAGAAGAAACAGGAAGAAAAGGGGTCAAATGCCCCAACATATAGATAAAAAGCAGAGAGATAAGCGTTTTAAAAAAGGTGCTTTTAAAAGGACTTTGAAATTGTTTCATCATCAATTAAATGAAGGGCCAGAAGAAAGCGGTAAGTATCCGTTTTCCAACTATGGAAAACCTCAATTCTTCAAAACTTTCAACCTGTTTCTGAGGTTAAAAGGACTTAAGAAAGTAGAGAAATATCATACAGGTTAGGCAAAGTCAAGGACTTTCAAAACTGTTGCTAACTAAAGGCTTGTCTTACTTTTTTGGCAGGAAAAACAAGGTGTTGCGAGGGGATTCAAAAAAATAAATACGGGGTCCTGCTTGTGAATGGCATATGTCAAAAGCATCATTGCGCCCTCAATGCTACAATACCAGAAAGCGATGGGAATGGTACTTTCGCCTTTTTTTGGAAACAATCCACTGGATAATAAAACGGGCACCAAAAAAGGCTTGCACTGCAAACCCACGATCAATCATTGGTTTGCTGTCATTATGGACCATTGCTTATTGGGTCCAGCGTCATACGCTGGCTGCGAGTTGCCCGCAGGCACCGAGTATGTCCGTGGCCCGGTTTTGTCTAATAAAGGCAGAAAAATTCTGTTCGATTAAATAATTTTGAAACTTTAAAACTCTCTGTTCGGAGGGAGGCCTGTATTCAGATAGATCAAAAGCGTTAAAAGGAATCAGGTTGATCTTGCAGGGAACATCCCTTAACCATTTTGCCAACCTCTGTGCATCTTCATCCGAATCATTGATGCCTGCGAGCAGCACATATTCGATAGTATGCCTTCTTTGCGGTTTTAAAGGATATTTTTTAAGGCAATCTATCAAGACTTCAATGGGGTATTTTTTATTGATAGGCATCAACCGGTTGCGGGTGGCATTGTCGGAAGCGTTGAGAGAAATAGCCAAGTTTATCGGCAGGCTTTCCTTTTGAAATGCTATCATTTTTTCAACCAGCCCCGAGGTGGAAACGGTAACCTTTCTTGTTGAAATCTTCATGGCTTCAGGGGAGATCATGAGACGCAATGCATCCACAACTGGCCCATAGTTGTCCAAAGGTTCGCCCATTCCCATAAAAACGATATTGGTGATCTTGTCTTTCTCTTTGAGCTCTTGATTGATGGCGATGTGCTGGCCGATGATTTCACCGGCTGTTAAATTTCTTTTCAGTCCAAGGCTTGCCGTTAAACAGAACGAACAATTCAGACGACAACCCACCTGTGTGGAAAGGCATAAAGTTTTTCTGGATTCCGAAGGCATCCAGACACTTTCCACTACCACTCCATCATTCATTTCCAATAAATATTTAATTGACCCGTCCTTGGAGTGGGTTCGATTTTGAATTTTTGGGAGTGAAAAATGGAAATACTCCGCCAACCGGGACCGCAAAGATTTAGAGAGGTTGCTCATCTCATTAAAATCCCGGCAATGATAATGATAGACCCAGGTGAAAACCTGATGAACCCGGTAAGCTTCAACATCCCAATCAGCAAAAAGTTCTCTGAGCGCGGCTTCCGAAGCACCAAAGAAGTTTTGTGTGCTTAATTTGTTATAGGAATTCATCCTGTTTTTCTTCCATGTCAGATTCTTTTTCTTTTACGGTTTCTGATGATTGTGCTTTCATCTGCTAATTTTCTTCGGAATTTTCTATAATGGGCAGTCTCTATTCTTTTTCTTTAGTTCTTTTTATGATTGACCTGTTAATAGATAACACCCTTTCTTCTTTATCATAAATTATGTTTAGCGTACGTTTGTTTCCCTGAAAAGCTTGAATAGGGGTCCCTACTATTTTCCATAATCCAAGGGTGAGTATATCCATCACTGCATGTCCATGCGCCCGCCCAGCACTCGGATCATTCCCAACTTCATATTCATAGACATCCATTCGATTGCCGTTATCACATGATGGTCAGAGTTTTACCCTTCGGTCGCAATGGGCGAGTGAATCAGAAACTCTTCACATTCTTACCGTTCGGCTGATCTGATTTTTCAGCTGAAGGTCTTGAGCATATACCCCATAGCTCCGGCGCTCAACAGGGATATGAGCAGTGTGCATACCAGCAAGCTAATCAAGGGGGCAGGGGGGTGGGTATTTTTCATCAACCAGTTGCTTCCGAATGCCAAAGCCAATAAGGCCATTGCCATGCCTACCCAGGTGGCCTGGGCTATAGTGCTGGTGAACACCACATCGGCTTCGATGTTTCCCAGAAGGGCAATGGTCCATCCCATAGCCGGCAAACATAAGATATAAGCCCATATAGCGGTATTATTTTCTGGAGATCGATGACGGGCAAAAAAGCGCAATCCCAGAAACGCCATTCCTCCCATTAATATCCAGCCGGTCAGTTCGTTTAAATCTTTTTTATGTTTTTCCTCGCGAATATGTCGCAATGCTCCCAGAACATACTGTGAAACCTCGTCCTCGCCCATTTCATAGAACCCGCCCTGATTGCTGTCATAAGCAAATACCCTCGCGGTGGTCGATTCAGCGGGAAGGGAAACAGCCCTGTATTTATCTTTTCCTGCCGATTCTATTTCAAGGTAGACAATACCGGAATGGTATTCCAAATTGTATTTTTCTATTTCCGTATGGCCGGTAGCATATCTCTGGTTTTCCTGATAAAACTTATCCTGTATTTTCATCAAGTCCCACAGAGCTTGCCGGGCCTGTACATCTGCGTCCACCTCAAAAATCTGGCCGCATGAAGTGAGGAATAATAGAAAAAATGAATACGTGAATAATTGCAGTTTCATAGTTTTAGTTGTGGCGGAATAGCAAGGAGGATAGGACAATGTATAACAAATGTGCAATAACCCGTCAAGCCACTCTCTCGTGAGATGACAAATTAAACCCCTGATTGTAAATCACCCCAATCCTCTTTAAGAAAGAGGGGGTAAAAGCTCTTCAAGCCGAGAGCAGGTTTGTTGACCAGAAAGAAATATTGCTAATTGAGTCCAGCGTCACGCTGGCGGAGGTACTCCGTATGTTGAGTCAATTCAAATTTGTGACGGGAAATCCTAATAAGGTTCGGGAAGCGGAAGAAATCCTTGGTCTTGCTCTTGAACCGGTTTCGGTTGACGGTCTCTTTGAAATTCAGTCTCCGGATATGGATGTAGTGGTTCGGAACAAAGCCCGACAAGCGTACTCAGCATTACAGTGCCCGGTGATGGTGGAGGACTCGGGACTATTGTTCCATGCCTGGAACGGGTTGCCCGGTGCTCTGGTGAAATGGTTTGAAGAAACGGTCGGCTGTCAGGGTATGTTGAAGATGATCAACAACTTTGATGACCGGGGGGCGACGGCAATATGCTGTTTCGCTGTTTATGACGGACAAAATATGAAGATTGCCAGGGGTGAAGTGAACGGAACCTTGGCAGACAGCATCCGGGGAGGAAATGGTTTTGGCTGGGATGTAATTTTTATCCCGGAAGGTTATGAGCAGACCTATGGGGAAATGTCTTCCAAACAGAAAAATGCCATTTCCCATAGAAAAAGGGCGTTGGACGAGTTGAAAAAAGTATTAAGTTAAGCTCTGTAAGCAAGAATATAGACTTTTGAAAGCTTGTTGATAACGGGGCAGTTTCTGGTAGATGGCTTCTGTCTCTTGCTCATTGGGCTTTTGATTGATGCATTGATAGTCTGCTATCATTTCCTGCCATTGGGGCTGGTCTTGAGTCCAACCGTTTTGCGTGGCCAATGTAATAGATTGTTTGTCATCCGGTTCTCTGAGGGTCTCTTCGGGCGCCCCAAATCCACGAATGGTTTTCATGGCCATGGTATAAGTATGGCCAAACCGTTGCAGGGCGGCACTCTTGAAATAATCGATGTTTTCCTGTTTCAAGGCTTCATCCAACCTTTGCAGGTTCCAGTCGAGATGGGTTAGTAAAATTTTTTTCTGTGGTGGCGGAGTTTGAGACATGTTAAATTTTCCACTCGGCGTGGCCAGCATGATGCTGCCCCCTCCTTGCAATAGCTTTTGCAGGGAAGAAAGAGTTATCTTAGATCAATAAAATAAAACCATTGCTATTTGCTCTTGGCGGTTACGCTAGTATTTTATCTTAATTTTTAAATTCAGGTCGAGTTTTATAACATTATGAGTTCCGATAACGTAGAAAATATTTTTATTGATAATGGGGATGGCACCGTCACCTCTAAAGAGCATAACCTGATGTGGTGCAAGACCGACTCTATGATTGATTTAAAGAAATGGGTTAATTATCAGGACAGCGCTGATTATGTACGGGAGATGAACGAAAATAAATATGCAGGATATGATGACTGGCGGCTCCCGGGGAGAGATGAAATGTCTACCCTGTTTGATAAAAACTTTAATAATACGGACCAGTTTGGCAAGACTATTCATATCAGCGATCAATTCGCCTCTGGTGGAGGATTTTCCATGATAGCGCAGCAGGTGGTTGGCCGTATGCGCGTATTTGTGCTTAATATCCGCGATGGTGAGTTTAGCCAACCTGATGGGCTCTGGACCTTGACCGAAGCGGCCAGGGCTGTCCGGTCTCTCTAAAAACACATACCGTAATGATTTTGGTTGGAGAAATATTATGAGCGAGGAAATTTATCATCCCTCTGAATCAGTTTCCGCCAAGGCATTGATCCAAAGTATGGAGCAATACCAGGAAATGTATGAGCGTTCCATCAGTGACCCTGATAAATTCTGGGCCGATGAGGCGGAAAAGTTCACTTGGTTTGAGAAATGGGACCAGGTATGTGACTACAACTACGACGTCCGCAAAGGCAATATACGCATCGAATGGTTTAAGGGGGCAAAAACCAATATAACGGTCAATTGCCTGGATCGTCATCTGGAAAAACGGGGCGACCAGATCGCCATATTATGGGAAGGGAACGAGCCTGGCGAAAACCTTCGTTTGACCTACCGGCAACTCCATGAAGAAGTTTGCAAATTTGCCAATGTTCTGAAAAGTCATGGTGTGAAAAAGGGCGACCGGATTTCTATTTATATGCCCATGGTGGTGGAGTTGGCGATTGCAATGCTGGCTTGTGCAAGGGTAGGAGCGATACATTCCATCGTTTTTGGCGGGTTTTCTCCTGCCGCTCTAGCAGACCGGATTGTGGACTCGGCCTGTACGATTCTCATCACCACCGATGGAGGATTTCGTGGCTCCAAACTGGTACCTTTAAAAACCAATGCCGATGAAGCCATGGAGCTGGCTGCAAAAGACGGGGTTGTGGTCAAAGCCTGCATTGTGTCTCAGCGGGTGGGCGACAAGCTTGCTGTGAAAATGCAGTCGAGCAGGGACACATGGTGGCATGAAGAAATGCAAAATGCCGACCCTGTTTGTGACGCAGAAGTCATGTCGGCGGAAGATCCTCTGTTTATTCTCTATACTTCCGGATCAACGGGGAAGCCCAAGGGGGTTCAACATAGTGTCGGTGGATATATGGTTTACACCGCGCTGACCCACAAATATATTTTTGATTATCAGGACGGTGATATCTGGTGGTGCACGGCAGACATCGGCTGGGTCACGGGCCATTCCTATATCATCTATGGTCCGTTGGTAAATGGTGCGACAACGGTCATGTTTGAAGGCATCCCGACGTATCCGAATTGTGGAAGGTTTTGGGATGTGGTGGATCGACTCAAAGTCACTCAGTTTTATACAGCTCCAACGGCAATTCGCGCACTCATGTCGCATGGGGAGAACACACCCGCTCAGTATGATCTTTCAACGTTACGGATTTTGGGTTCAGTCGGCGAGCCGATCAACCCGGAAGCCTGGCGGTGGTACTACAAAAATGTGGGAAGGGGGCGTTGCCCCATTGTTGATACCTGGTGGCAGACTGAGACCGGTGGCATTTTAATCACGCCTCTACCCGGTTGCACTCCGGCAAAACCGGGCTCGGCAACCCTGCCTTTTTTTGGCGTGAAGCCCGTGGTGATTGAAGCGGAAACTGGCAAGGTACTTGAAGGTAACGGGGTGGCAGGCGTACTGGCGATTTCCAAACCCTGGCCGGGTCAAATGAGAACGGTTTATGGCGACCATGAACGTTTTGAGGAAACTTATTTTAAACTTTACCCTGGTTATTATTTTACTGGAGACGGTTGCCGTCGTGATGAAGACGGTTATTACTGGGTCACCGGCAGAATAGACGATGTTATAAACGTATCCGGACACAGGATGGGAACCGCTGAAGTCGAGTCGGCTCTTGTGCTCCATGAAACCGTGGCCGAAGCCGCAGTTGTAGGATTCCCGCATGAGATAAAGGGCCAGGGAATCTATGCCTACGTTTCCCTGATGGATGGGGTGCAACCGGATGATGCGTTGAAGAAGATTCTGGTGCAGTTTGTCAGAAAGGAAATCGGGTCTATCGCCGCGCCGGATGTCATACACTGGGCTCCTGCGCTTCCCAAAACCCGTTCGGGGAAAATTATGCGGCGCATATTGCGGAAAATTGCCGCCAATGAAGCCGAACAACTTGGGGATATCTCAACGTTAGCAGACCCTTCCGTTGTCGAAAACCTAAAGTCTTCTTATGTAGAAATGTTTTCTGGGAAAAAGTAGGCGGAGAACCTCCGCTGGTAACTTGCTATGGTTTTTGCAGACGAGCAAAGATTTGTCTTCGCTCAAGATGCTTATTGCCACCACGGCGAGTGGAACCGGGATCATGGAGTCGAATCAAGATTCAACTCTACGATTTCTCACCCCTACAGTGAAAAGAGAAAGGTGCCTCTCTCTCCCCAGATGTTTGAGCGTCTCAATACCTAAAACAACCAACGGGATAATTTCATACTATAAGCGAATTTGACAGGAGTCAATTGAAAATTTTATTTTTTCGCTGATAAACCATTAAGGGTCATGACCAGGGCAGGGGGTTAGAAAAAATTCTAACCTCTTATCATGAAAGCATTAAACAGCTATGCAAACCGTTCAAGGATTTCAGAGGCCAAATTCCGGCAAATTATTCGCGATTTTGCCGTGGATATGGATGCCTCTGAGATTACCAAAGTAAGTTCTTAAAATGCAGAAATTTTTTGTCAAATTCCATTTAAATGGTATTATTCGCCTTTTCCCAACTCCTATTAAAATAATGCGTTTTTATAAAATATTCATCATCCTCAACGTTTTTTTCCTACTTTCGGCTTGTGCGGATAACGCCGAGGACCAAGGTAGTGACGAAATTCATCCCAGCTTTTCTGAACTGCCAGAAGTGTCGGAAGAATCTACTTCTCTCTCTGATCAGCGGGTTGCACCGGTTCAGTTTTCTCCCGAAGATCAGGCAAAGGCCGACAAAGCTCCTGAAGGAATGGTTTTCATAAAGGGTGGGTGTTTTATCATGGGCAATGATTATGCCCAGGAAGATGAAAAGCCGGAGCATGAGGTGTGCGTGAATGATTTCTATATGGATAAATATGAAGTGACTCAGGCGCGTTGGGAAAAGCTGAGAGGATTTAATCCCTCCAGGTTTACCGGAGCAGACTTGCCCGTTGAGCAGGTCAATTTTCTGGATGTGCAGAAGTTTATCAAGAAATCACAAGGTGCCTGCCGTTTGCCTAGCGAAGCGGAATGGGAATATGCGGCGCGGGGTGGGGCGACGACTCGCTACTTCTGGGGCAATATGGTGCATGAAAACTACACATGGTATGAAGATAATTCAGCAGAGACTACACATCCCGTTGGGAGTAAAAGCCCAAACCAATATGGTCTTTATGACATGATGGGGAATGTCTGGGAGTGGGTCAATGACTGGTATGAGCCCTATTATAAAGTCCGCTCGAAAGACAACCCTCAAGGTCCAGAGAAGGGTGAATCGAAAGTGGTACGAGGCGGTTCCTTCGACTCTTCAGCAGGCGCATTACGCATCACCAATCGGGTCTGGCTACATCCTAAAAATAAAGTTTTCCCGAAAGTGACCACCTACGGTCAAGTGATGAACGAAATTTTCAACTATATCGGATTTCGTTGCGCCCAATCCCTCTCCCACTAGGCGGGCGTACTCCTTCGGTTCATGAAGACTGATGAGATGTCATAATATGCTGTCAGCGGACAAAGGACTTGATTAACCCGAGAGATACTCTCTTTGCTCGTCAATAAAAACTGCTGATGTATGCAACTCCCTCAATCCCCCTCTTGTCAGGGGAGTTATCATAGCATGCGCTTGAGTACTCAGTTCGCTCCACGAACAATTTAACGCTGGCCCCATGCCGAGTGGGAATTAGCGGCACTCGTTACACAGGCCAAACATATCCAATTTATGGGAAGTGATGGTGAACCCGTTTCGGCTGGCGACTTCTTCCTGGAACTTTTCGATGAGGGGATGGTTGAACTCGATGATTTTTCCGCACTCGGTGCAGATCATGTGGTCGTGATGCCCATGCATGTATTTATGTTCGTAGCGTTTTTTTCCGTCGCCAAAATCCAACTCCAAGGCCAGGCCGCTTTGGGTTAGCAGCGCTAGAGTGCGATACAACGTTGCCAGCCCCACTTTTGGGTCGGCGACGGTGACCTGACTATAAAGTTCCTCGGCACTGACATGCTTTTCGCATTCCAGAAAAGCATTGAGAACAGTGCGTCTTTGCTTAGTGATCTTCAGCTTGTTTTGAACAATATAATCCTCAAGAACTTCTAATTCTTTGCTAGCCATAATTTTTTTAAGTAGCGATTATATCGGGTTAACTTATTAGCACGGCCATCAAGAGGGGGTCAATCATTCTGCTTTTTCCGGCCCTCGAAGTTAGGATGCTAAATTTTTGAAAAAGTTTTACTCAGTAAAAATAATTACGAATCGGCGGAGAGTTTGGCGATTTCTGTTGCCAGTTCCCCGGCAGGACATTCTGTTTGCTCACCGGTTTCCATATTTTTCAATATAAATTTACCGGAACGGATTTCGTTGTCTCCCATAATAAGAGTCAATCTGCACTGGGTTTTGTTAGCCTTACGCATTTGGCTTTTCATGCTCCCCATTTCATAATCTCTCTCGACCCTGAATCCCTTCAAGCGTAGTTCGTGCGCAATTTTAAACCCGGTGGTTTTGGCTTCCTCTCCCAGGCAGACGATAAAAATATCAGGATTTTTCTTTAGCGTTTTTGCATCATCAAACGGTACCAGGGAAACCAATCGTTCGAGACCAAGGGCGAAACCGAAACAGGGTGTCGAGGGACCATCCAGTTCTTCCACCAGAGTGTCGTAACGTCCGCCTCCGCAAATGGCATTTTGGGCACCCAGATTTTGTGAGGTGACTTCAAACGCGGTGCGGTTGTAATAATCCAATCCTCGAACCAGGTTAGGGTTGACGGAGTAGGAACTTCCGGCAGAGTCCAGAAGTGAACGCACTTCCGAGAAATGTTCGGCACTGGCAGGGTCCAGGTGGTCGATGAGTTTTGGTAGTCCTTCAGCAACCTTACCGCATTGCTCCGCCTTGCAATCGAGGACCCGCAAAGGGTTGCGCTGGTATCGGTTTTTGCAGTTGGAACAAAGCTGATCCAGGTGCTTTTCTATTTCTGTTTTTAAGAGATCCCTGTATTGGGGACGGCATTCCTGACTGCCCAGGCTATTGATCTCAAGTTTGATGTCGGTGAGCCTCAAGGCTTTGAAAAATTCCATGAGCATGGTCATCACTTCTACATCCACAACCGGACTGGCTGAGCCCATGGCCTCGACTCCAATTTGATTAAATTGCCTTAACCGACCGGCCTGCGGTCGTTCATAGCGAAACATGGGGCCCATATAAAACATCTTGAGCACCGAAGGGGGATTGTACATCTTATGCTCCACATAGGCGCGAACCACCGAGGCAGTTCCCTCGGGCCGAAGCGTGATGGAGTCGCCGCCCCGGTCTTGAAAGGTATACATTTCCTTTTCGACGATATCGGTAGTTTCACCAATACTGCGGGAAAACAGCCGGGTGTCTTCAAAAATGGGGAGGCGGATTTCCTTGAAGCCGTATCGTGGAAAAATATTATGGGCGATGGACTCTATGTACTGCCATTTCCAGATTTCATCAGGCAGGATGTCTTTAACACCGCGTACGCTTTGAATTTTCATAATAGTTTATAGGCCGATGGTCATCCGCTCAGCCATTTGAACCAACCGCCCTTTTTCACTGTGGCCGCAAGGCGTTCTTCCGCCAGTTCGACATCTTTCTTGCTACCAATGAAGAGAGGCAGACGGTCATGAATGCCGGTGGGGGTAATATCCAGTATCCGTTGGTTTCCGGTAGAGGCCTTTCCTCCGGCCTGTTCAACAATGAAAGCCAGAGGAGCAGCCTCAAAAGAAAATCTCAATTTTCCATTAGGGCTTTTCGTATCTTTGGGATACATGAAGAGTCCGCCTTTTAACAAAGTCCGGTGAAAATCCGCGACGAGAGAGCCGATATAACGCAATTTATATGGGCGCCCTGTTGCCGGAGCATCTTCCTTTAAGTAAGCGACCAGATCCTTTTGGGGTTCATCCCAAATACCCCAGTTGCCTTCGTTGGTGCTATAGGTAGAACCCTGCTCAGGGATGACCATGTCAGGATGGGAGAGAAAAAATTCACCCAGCGTAGGATCAAGCGTAAAGCCATGAGCACCTTGCCCGGTTGTGTAGACAAAAATTGTACTGGAACCATATACGATATAACCGGAGGCAACTTGCTCGCCTCCTTTTTGCAGGAGATCTTCGTCTGTTATTTTATCGCCCAGGCTTTTCTTACGATAAATAGAAAATATAGTGCCGATGCTGACATTGACATCAATATTTGAAGATCCATCGAGGGGATCCATCATGAAAATATATTTTCCGGGATTGTCCTCGATGATCAGAGCTTCTTCGCGCTCTTCGGAAGTGATGGCGCATACCGTGCCTGACTGACCAATAATTTTAGTGAATGTGAGGTCAGAAAACTCATCCAGCTTTTTAACTTCTTCCCCTTGGATATTTATTTTTCCGGTAAGCCCAAAAATATCTTCTCCTATACCTGCGCTGTTGACTTCAAGAGAAATGATCTTGCCAGCCACCATGATTTCATTCATCAGGCTGGTGAACTCTCCAGTAGCTCCGGGATTGGTTTTTTCCTGTTGTCGGAGGTGCTGAACGAGGGTTGTGCGCTGCATGTAAATCCCATTCCCGGATAAATTTTGATCCGGCTTATATTTTGAGGTGGGCTTGTTTGTCGAAAAAGTCTTAGGGATTTGAAAAACGAAATAATGTTTTTCAAAAAAATTCTTTTCCCTTGATTTATGAAAGGTTGTTGATTCTACAACATTTCAAATTTCAGGGCAATGAAAATGGACCAATCAGGACACGGAAACAGGAACCGTGTTCCGCCCTCTACCAAATCTTTTCCTGTCGTTTTCGTTCAGGATTTTTTTCCGCAAGCGTATGCTTTTCGGGGTGACCTCCGCCAACTCGTCTTCGTTTAGAAAACCAAGAATCTGTTCGAGACTCATTATTACTGGAGGTGTGAGAATGATATTCACATCGGACCCGGATGCGCGCATATTGCTTAGCTTTTTTTCCTTGCAGATATTGACCACCATGTCATTATCTTTTTTGTTTACGCCGACAAGCTGTCCGGTATAAATTTCTTCACCTGGCCCGAGAAACATGGAGCCTCTTTCCTGTAAGTTGAACAGGGAGAAACCGGTCGTTTTTCCATTTTCCATGGCAATTAAAGCACCATTGATGCGCTGGGCGATCTCACCGCAATGCGGGATGAAGTTATGGAAAATGCGGTTAATGATTCCCGTGCCTTTTGTCAACGTTAGAAGTTCAGAACGAAATCCGAAAAGTCCGCGTGTGGGAATGACGAATTCAAGCCTCGCCGTGGTTTCTCCCTGGATCATATTTTTCAGGGTGGCTTTGCGTTTTCCCATGGCTTCCATAACGGAGCCCATATGAGAGTCGTCAATATCGAGAATGACAAACTCTTCTGGCTCGTGTGGAGTTCCGTCAATATTTTTGATCAAGACCTCCGGGCGGGAAATGGAAAATTCATAGCCCTCACGGCGCATGGTTTCTATTAAAATAGTTAAATGCAATTCACCGCGTCCGGAAACCCTGAAGGTATCCTGCGTGTCGGTTTCCTCCACTCGGAGAGAAACGTTGGAGCGGGTTTCTCTGAATAAACGATCTCGTACCTGCCTTGAGGTGACAATGTCGCCTTCACGACCTGCAAAGGGTGAGGTATTGGAAGAAAAATGGATCGATAGGGTAGGTTCATCAATTTCAATAACCGGGAGTGGTTCCGGGCAACTGGAGTCTGCAATGGTTTCGCCGATTTCCACTTCCTTCATTCCAGCAATGCCGATAATATCTCCTGTGGTCGCTGAGGGAGACTCTACCTTCGTCAATCCTTGGAAAGTGTATAGCTTGGAAAGACTAAAGGTTTTCATATCTCCCTGACGATCGATCTGGGTATAGTTGCTTTTTGCCTCTACATGTCCACGTGTGATTGTGCCGATAGCGATCCTTCCAACGTAGTCATCATAATCTATGGAGGAAACCAGCATTTGGAAAGGACCCTTGGCATCCCCTCTATAGGCTGGGATTTTTTCGATGACCATATCCAAAAGAGGGGTGATGTCATCGTTTGGGCCCGTGGGGGTCTGCCTGGAAATACCCTGCTTGGCTGACGTGTATATGATAGGAAAGTCCAGTTGTTCATCACTTGCATTCAGTTCAACGAACAAATCAAAAACTTCATCGACGACCTTTTCCGTCCGCGCCGCAGGACGATCAATTTTATTGATCACGACAATGGGCTTGAGTCCAAGTTCGAGGGATTTTTTCAAAACAAAACGGGTCTGCGGCATGGGACCTTCGACAGCGTCGGCCAGAAGCAGAACCCCGTTGACCATTTTTAAAATCCGCTCCACCTCGCCGCCAAAATCAGCATGTCCGGGTGTGTCGACAATATTGATCTTGTACCCTTTGTAATTAATCGCCGCGTTTTTTGAGAATATAGTGATTCCCCGCTCTTTCTCCAATTCGTTGCTGTCCATGATGCAGGTTTCCGCGAGCTCACTGTCCCGGAACATTCCACTCTGCTTAAGAAGACAATCGACTAAGGTGGTTTTCCCATGGTCAACATGAGCAATGATTCCAATATTTCTGATTAATTCCTGATTCAACATAGTTGTCTGTAGTTTTTAAAGTTTAATTGTGAATGAATGCGAAAAACTGCGATGACTCGGTCTAACAAATAAGCGGTGGAACAGCGACTTGCTAACGAGGGAGAGGTCAGGCGATCCGAAGCTTATGGAAGGGCAAAAACCAGTAAGGGGCTAATTTCATTGTGTTGACAATTCATCCTCTATGATTCGACTATTAAGCTTAACAGATTAAGCAGGATATAACTAATAAGAAAAATAATAATTGTAACTTATTGAATTTTATATCATAATTTTACTATGAATGTGTTAATTAAAGAGTTTTCCGAATATTTGCGCATTGAGAAAAGACATTCGCCGCACACAGTGGCAGGGTATTGCCGTGATCTGCGGCGTTTTGCCCTGGCTTTTCCTGACACGGAAGTGGCATGCCTGACAACGGCGGATATTCGTAGTTCTCTTCTACTATTGCGTGATGAAGGCTTGTCGCCGTCTTCCATTGCACGAAGTCTGTCTTCGATCAAATCCTTTTTTCGCTATCTGTGCCAGGATAAACGACTCAATGATAATCCAGCCGAGATTCTGGAAACCCCTCGGCGATGGAGAAAGCTTCCCCATATATTGTCGCTGGCCGATGTCGATAGACTTTTGAGTTGCCCTGATATAGACACCACCATTGGTCTCAGAGATCAGGCCATGCTGGAGGTTTTGTACGCCACCGGAATGCGAGTCTCTGAACTGATATCGGTGAAGGGGCATAACCTTGATCTGGTAGCTGGTTGCCTGAGAACTATGGGGAAAGGATCTAAAGAACGTATCGTCCCTATAGGCATGGTTGCGAGAAATGTGTTGGATGACTATTTGTTAAACTCCCGGCCTGTTCTGGCCAAAAGGCAAAAGGTGGAAGAATTGTTCCTGACCCGAAGGGCCAAAGCCATGACCCGGCAAGGATTCTGGAAGTTGTTCAAAGGATATGTGCGCCAATGCGGTATCAAAGCCAATGTGTCGCCGCATACCTTGAGACACGCTTTCGCTACGCATTTATTGGATAGGGGTGCCGATTTGAGATCGGTCCAGCAGATGTTGGGGCATGCCGATATCTCAACCACAGAAATATACACCCATGTGCTTGAGAAAAGAATGCTCGAAGTCCACGACCGGTTCCACCCCCGAGCGAACTGAGAGAGAGCCCCTGCTGGCGAGGTTTAATAAGCTACTTTTTTTATTAAGATGGGTCTATATGAATCTTGCTCAGTTTGCCAAATTCAGGCGAGACAACACTTTTCTTGCTAGTTAGGGACATTGCAATTTGCAGGTGGAGGCACTCCACGATTATTTGCTTGACTGAAATTGCTATAAAAGATAACATTCTTCCTCCATACCCCTCCTTCTGAATTGAGCTTCCGGAAATGCAAAGGGTTTGAATTCAAGGGTTTTTTCAAGCCATGGTTTTTGATATTGAGGAAATTTATGAAGAGGGTCTGAATTTTGACGTGCTTGAACCGAAAGAGCACTTGAATATGGACTCTCCTGACTGTGTTTTAACGGAAGATGTTAAAATTCAGGGGAAGCTGGAAAAATCTGGCCAGGAAATCCTGTGCGAGGGCAGTCTTGAAACGAGACTCTCTGTCACCTGTACCCGATGTTTGGGTGATTTCAGTTTTGCGGTGAAAGCCAAGCTGAGTGTTCACTTCATCCCTCGTATTGAAAATAACAAGCTGGCCGGTGAAATTGAGCTGACGAGACTGGATGTGGAACAGGAACTTTATGAAGAGGGCCGGATTGACCTGTCCCCTCCCGTTCGAGATTTAATATTATTGAGCCTGCCACAAGTCATATTGTGCCGGGAAGATTGTGCAGGCTTGTGTCCCCAGTGCGGGATAAACCTGGATGAGAATAAATGTGGTTGCAAAAGCGAAGAGCCGTGCGATCCACGATTGGCAGTTTTACAACAATTGAAAGACAAGTTGAAATAGGGAGATATTATGGCTGTCCCAAAGAAGAAAACATCTAAATCCAGACAAGGAATGCGTCGGTCTCACGATAGCTTAAGCGTTCCTTCCTATGTTGAGTGCCCTCAGTGCCATGAGATGGCCCGTCCGCACCATATCTGTGGACATTGCGGCTATTACAAAGGCAAAGAAGTGATGGAAGTCGAAGCGGTTTAGTACCTCCATCACTGTTTGATTACTCGTATTCCTCTCGATAATCCCTAACGCTCTTTGGAAAGGAGCCAGACCCGGAAATGAAAATTGTGGTTGACGCCATGGGGGGCGATCATGCTCCGGAAGCCGCTGTAGAAGGCGCGGTCATGGCGGCGAGAGAATATGAAACGGAAATCATTCTCACCGGTTTGTCCGAACCGATTCAGGCGGTCTTGGACCGGCTCGATCCTGATCATAACCTTCCTATTCAAATCGTCCATGCCGATGAGGTGGTAGAAATGGATGACAGTCCCGGTAAAGCCTTGCGCTCCAAACGCAAGTCCTCCATGAAAATTGGTTTGGACCTGGTTAAAGAGGGGGCGGCATCGGCTTTTCTGAGCGCCGGAAATACCGGTGCGGTACTGGCTTATTCTACGGTTATATTACGACCATTAAACGGTATCGACCGGCCTGCCATTGCTATTCAATTACCGACTTTAAAGGACGATGTAATTCTTCTGGATGCTGGCGCAAATGTCGACTGCAAAACCAGCCAGTTGTTTCAGTTTGGTATTATGGGCCATGCTTTTGCAGAATATATTCTCGGCAAGGAAAACCCTCGAATAGGTTTGCTCAGTATTGGCGAAGAAGATGGGAAGGGAAATGAGGTCGTCAAGGAGGCCTTTCAAATGCTCAAATCCAGCCATATCAATTTTATCGGCAATATCGAAGGCAAGGAAGTCTATCGGGGTAATGCGGATGTGATTGTTTGTGATGGCTTCACCGGCAATGTGGCACTCAAAATAAGTGAGAGCCTGGCAGAAATGATCGGAACCAACCTCAATCGTATGTTTCAAAGCAGTTGGCTTAGTAAACTGGGCTATTTGTTTTTAAAGCCGCAGTTGGACCAATTCAAGAAAAAGGTCGACTATTCAGAGACCGGCGGAGCCCCTCTATTGGGGGTGAACGGAGTCGTTATCATCGCGCATGGAAGTTCTTCGCCGAAAGCGATAAAAAATGCGATCAACCGGGCTTGTGAATTGAGTGAGAAAAACATCAATACACATATTCGACAAGGTATTGAATCTAACCTGGTGGATTTGGAAGCATCCAAAGAGACAATTTGGGAACAGATCAAAGGTATGGCGTTTGGTGCAAAGTCTGGAGAAGCCAATAAGGAAGAACCCGATAAACCAGCCAATAAAAGTTCTGACGAAACCTGATAACTTCATATTTTAATGACTTCTCAAAATAGCTTCAGGGCTGTAGTCGCGGGAACTGGTGCTTACTTACCGGAAAAAATCCTCACAAACCAGGATCTTGAAAAAACCCTTGATACTTCCGATGCTTGGATCGTTGAGCGGACAGGAATTCGCGAGCGTCGGATTGCTGCTGACGACGAGTCTGCCTCCACGATGGCGGCTAAGGCCGGGAAGCAGGCATTGGAAAAGGGCGGGATTGGTCCTGATGACGTGGATTTAATTATTGTTTGCACTTCCAGTCCTGATGTACTGTTCCCTTCCACCGCCTGCTTTGTGCAAAACGAACTTCAGGCTTTCGGGTCTGCCGCTTATGATATTTCCGCAGTGTGTTCCGGATTTGTTTTCGGCCTTTCCATTGCTGAGCAATATTTGAAAAATGGGCGTTACGAAAATATCCTGGTCATCGGTAGTGAGGTCAATTCCAGAATCATCGATTGGACGGACAGGTCGACCTGTATTCTTTTCGGTGATGGGGCAGGGGCTTTATTGTTAAAAAGGGTGGAGCATGAGCAACCTCTGGGAATTTTATCCACGCATATTTATTCGGACGGACGCCTCTCTGATTTGATCAGTGTTCCTGGTGGAATTGGTAGGACAGGGATTAATAAACAAGATGTTGATGACAAAAAATACTTCATCAAAATGTCAGGCAATGCGACCTTCAAGGTTGCTGTTAAAAGAATGACGGATGTGATTCGCGAAGCTTTGGAGTTTAATGGTTTGAGCGTGGAGGATGTGGGGCAATTAGTTCCGCATCAAGCCAACGAAAGGATTATCAGCGCGGTTGCTAAAAGGTTGAACTATCCCATGGAAAAAGTATTCATGAACATCCACAAATATGGCAATACCTCAGGAGCTTCTATCCCGATCGGGATTGATGAAGCGCGACGGAGTGGACGTATTCAACCCGGTGACACCTCTGTGCTAGGGGTAGTTGGGGCGGGCCTGACATGGGGGTCGGCGGTGATCAAATGGTAAAGATTGCTTTTATTTTTCCCGGCCAGGGTTCCCAGTTTGTGGGCATGGGCAAAGATTTGTATGACCATGTCCCCTCGGCTCGCGAACTGTTGGAGGAAGCTAATGAGGTTTTGGGATATGATCTTGCAAATATTTGTTTTAATGGCCCTGAAGAAACTTTGAGGTTGACAGAAAATACCCAGCCCGCACTGCTGGCGCATAGCATAATGGCCTTGAAAATATTAAGGGAAAATGGTATAGATTCGGTAATTGCGGCAGGCCATAGCCTGGGTGAATTTTCGGCCTTGGTTTCTGCAGGGGCTCTTCAATTTAAGGATGCGGTAAGGTTGGTCCGTTTGCGAGGCCAGTTTATGCAGGAAGCAGTTCCGATTGGAGTGGGGACAATGGCCGCTATTATAGGATTGCCGATTGATACGCTTCAGGAATTGTGCGATCAGGTTTCTGAAGAGTCCTGTATTGTTCAGCCTGCTAACTTAAACAGTCCTTTACAGACGGTCATTGCAGGTCATAAGGAGGCCGTTTTACAGGCTTCTGAAAAGGCGTTGCAGGCAGGTGCAAAAAAAGCCGTACCCTTACAGGTAAGTGCTCCGTTTCACAGTGCTCTTATGAAACCGGCTGAAATCAAACTTCAAAAAGAATTAGAGCAGACAGAGTTTCACGACCTGTCCTTTCCTGTAATCACCAACATCGAGGCAAAACCCATCACTAAAGGAAGCGAAGCCAGATCCGCCCTTGTTAAACAGGTTTGTTCTCCTGTGCGTTGGTCGGAGACGATGCAGGTGCTGATGGATCAGGGTATTGATACAGCCATCGAGTTGGGATCGGGGAAAGTTTTATCCGGCCTGATAAAAAGATTTAACAGAAACATAAATTGCTATCAGGTTGGAGATCGCGAAAGTTTGTCGCGAACTCTGGCCGCTTTAAACGCCAATTGACTTAATCGTTCGAACAGGATTTTAATGGAATTGAAAGATAAAGTGGCTTTGGTCACTGGAGGGGCTCAGGGAATTGGTAGAACCATCGGTGAGGAACTGACCCGGGCAGGAGCTCATGTAGTGCTGGGAGACGTGAACCTGGAAGGAGCCCAGGCTACGGCAGAAGCTATAAATAATAACGGTGGGTCGGCTTCCGCCGTTAAAATTGATGTCTCAAACGCTGCCGAGGTAAAACAGGTTTTTGATTCCATCCTGAAGGATAAAAAGCCGGTGGATATCGTGGTCAATAACGCGGGAATCACTCGCGACGGTTTGATGATCCGGATGAAAGAAAGTGATTGGGATCTGGTTCTGGATATTAACCTGAAGGGAAGTTTTCTTTGTAGCCAGCAGGCGGCAAAGCATATGATGAAACAAAAGAGTGGGGCGATTGTTAATATCGCTTCAATCGTTGGGGTGATGGGTAATTTTGGCCAGGCCAATTACTCTGCATCCAAGGCAGGGGTGATCGGTTTGACAAAAACTCTGGCCAGGGAAGTAGCATCCAGAGGGATCAGAGTGAATGCAGTGGCACCCGGTTTTATTGATACAGAAATGACACGGGTTTTAGATGAGGCGGTGCGTCAAAAGTTGATTGAACAGATTCCCCTTGCCAGACTGGGGCTGCCTGAAGATGTAGCGCGCTGTGTTGCTTTTTTAGTTTCCGATAAGTCCAGTTATATTACAGGGCAGGTCATTAATTTAAACGGTGGTATGTTGATGTGATTCCAAACAAGGAGCTTTAAAAATTATGTCAGTTGAAGAAAAAGTTAAAGAAATTATTGTTGATCAGTTAGGCGTTGATGAAAAACAGGTGACTGCAGAAGCGTCTTTTATTGATGATCTTGGGGCCGATTCTCTCGATACGGTGGAATTGGTGATGGCTCTTGAAGAGGAATTTGATATTGAAATTCCCGACGAGGAGGCTGAAAAAATAGCCACGGTTCAAGATGCTACAAATTATATAACAAGCCGAACGAACTGACTGGTCATCATAATCCCCAGGGTGCATGCATGAAAAGACGCGTTGTTGTTACTGGATTGGGGATCGTTTCACCTTTAGGTCTTGGGGTGAATGAAAACGAAACGGCTTTGTTTGAAGGCCGTTCAGGAGTGGATTTTATTAAAACCTTCACTCCTGAAGAAAACTTTCCTATCAAAATCGCCGGAGAAGTCAGGGGATTTGATCCAGAACAGTATATAGACCACAAAGATGTAAAGAAGATGGACCGGTTTATCCACTATGCCGTGGCCTGTAGTAAAATGGCGTTGGATGATTCGGGGATCGAAATCAATGACGAGAATGCAGAACGGGTCGGCGTTATAGTCGGGGTCGGCCTGGGTGGTTTGCCTACCATTGAAAAATATCACGAGATTGTCAGGGAACGGGGAGTGAAAAAAATCACTCCCTTTTTTATTCCCATGTTGATTGCTAATTTGGCATCCGGGCAGGTTTCTATTATGACGGGTGCCAAGGGGCCGAACTCATGTGTGGTCACGGCTTGCGCCACGGGAACACATTCTATTGGAGAAGCTGCCAGGCTTATTCAGTATGGAGATGCTGATGTCATGTTTGCCGGAGGTACTGAGTCGGTCATCACCCCGCTTTGTATTGCTGGTTTTAACGCATCAAAAGCCTTGTCACATCGAAATGATGATCCTCAGGGTGCCAGTCGCCCCTTTGATAAGGATCGGGATGGTTTTGTGATTGGTGAAGGATGTGGAGTCCTTCTGCTTGAAGAGTTTGAAATCGCCAAAAAACGCGGTGCTAAAATTTATGGCGAGGTTATTGGTTATGGTCTCAATGGTGATGCCTACCACATTACGGCGACCGCTCCCAGTGGCGAAGGAGCCGCGCGTTGCATGAAACTCGCTCTCAACAACGCAGGCATCAACAAGGAAGATGTAGACTATATCAATGCTCATGGGACCTCTACCGGTGCGGATGCAACAGAAACACAGGCTATTAAAACCATGTTTGGCGATCATGCTTATAAGCTGGCTGTCAGTTCTACCAAATCCATGACCGGTCATTTACTGGGGGCTGCAGGGGGAGTCGAAGCAGTTTTTACCCTTCTGGCTATGCAAAAAGGGGTGATTCCACCGACTATCAATTACACTACTCCTGATCCGGACTGTGATTTGGATTATGTGCCTAATGAGGCCCGTGAAAGAAATTTGAACGTTTGCGTTTCTAATTCATTTGGTTTTGGTGGAACCAACGGGGTCCTTGTTTTTAAGAAATTTTTAAATTAATTTCAGCTATGATCGAAGTCCCTTCTGATCGCGCCACTGAAGTTGCTCCCCTTCAGGAAACGATTGGGTATGCATTTTCCGACCTAAAACTTCTGAATAAAGCCCTGACTCATAAATCCTATGTGAATGAAAGAAACGAGTCTCTCAAGCATAATGAGCGATTCGAATTTCTGGGTGACTCTGTTCTTGATATTCTGGTCAGCGATTATATTGTGGATAAATTCAGCGATTATGCTGAAGGGACCTTGTCAAAAATTCGTGCGGCGGTGGTCAATGAAAGTTGTTTAGCGGATCTTGCCCGGAAACTGGATTTAGGTAAATACCTGCTTCTTGGAAAGGGAGAAGATTTGTCGGGGGGAAGAGACAAGTCTTCCATCCTGGCAGACGCTTTTGAAGCCGTTGCTGGAGCCTTATTCAAGGATGGTGGACTGGAATCTGCATCCAAAGTATTTCTTCCGCTGTTGGAAGTGGAAATATCCAAATTCGCCCACTCTTGGTCTTTCAGGGATTTTAAAAGTGAGCTTCAGGAATACACACAGAATAAATGGGTGTGTACTCCCTCCTACAAAGTAGTCAACGAACTAGGGCCGGATCATGCAAAAGAATTTGAAGTCGCGGTGATGATCAAGAATAAAACTAAAGGGCAGGGTTCAGGAAAAAGTAAAAAGGAAGCGGAACAGGCGGCGGCTAAAATGGCCATGGAACATTTTTCGGGTCCTTCCAAATAATGTGGCCATGGTCCTTTTTTCTTGAACTTTTTTTATTGAAATAGCATCCTAAAGCTGACAATCTCTTGGATATTATCGAGCATGCTGGAAGATTGGATTTTAAGGAAAAAGGAAATTGAGGCCTCCAAAGATAAGTTGAAGGGGGTAGACCTTAGTAATGCCAAGTTAATGGGAGCCAAACTCGATGAGGCGAATTTAACCCAGGCAGATTTAACAGCCGCTTATTTGATCAAAGCGGATCTCCGCAAAGCAACCTTGGTCGGGGCAGATTTAACCCAGGCGATTTTAAGCGAGGCTGACCTTTCAGATGCCGATTTGGAAGGTGCTGAACTCATGGATTCCTTTTTACATGGAGCGAACCTTAAAGGGGTTGTCAACTTGACCTGTGATCAGATAGAATTGGCCAATTTTGACAAAGAGACGATTTTTCCTGACTATATAAATATTCTTTGGACTTCAGAGGGGTATTGCGAGTGTCAGGAAAAATGAAGCTTATGAGGTAAAAACATTCTTCCTGTATACTAATCCATCCTTGGCAAACTTGGACAGCCATATTATAGAACATAAAAAGGAGGATTACGTAATTCGCCAGGGAGAGAAGGACTCCACGATTTTTATCCGCTAAAAGGCGTTTTGGCGATCACCAAAGATTATGTGCCGGATGCTGAACTCAATACCTTGAAAGTTGGTGCTATGTTTGGTGAGGTTCCATTATTGGAGAATTATGTTGATGGACTTTTTCATCCGGCATTTCGCTATCTGGTCGATAGTCGTATTGCCCTGGAGCAAATGATAAAGATGATCAGGGGATTGAAACAAGTACCATTATCGGTTACTTTCAGGGTGCCGGCCAGAAGAGTATCTATTTATCTGGGGCATAAAAGAAAGAATCTTTCTGTCATAAAAAATATTTTTGGATTGGATCCGATTAATTTGCAACAAGATACCACAGACGATCATCTGGAGCTTGTTGCCTGATAAATTTAATTATTAGTTTTTCACAAAGGAGAAAGAAGTGGTTACAATAGGAATGAACTATAAAATGATTCCGGGCAAAGAAAATATTTTTGAAGATGCTTTTGTCGCAGTCATAAAAGTAATGAATGAAATGGAAGGCCATACCAAATCTTCTTTATACAAAGATGTCAGTGATGCTCAGTCATACTTGATTGTGTCAGAGTGGAAATCTGAGGATGAATATAATGAATTTATACAATCTGACAAATTTAAAGGGGTGGTTAACTGGGGCAAGGAAAATATTCTAGCGGGCCGTCCCTCTCATACCGTTTACAAACATTAAGAATTACTTTATGGGGTCCTGTTTTGGGGCGTGTTCGTAGTATCCGTCTCGAACAGCTCTTTGAATCTTTTTATAGAATAGTTCCGTATCATGGGGTAATTCGCCTGGAATTCGCCAACGGACTTTGACCACCTTTCCCTCTGGGTGCTCAATGATGGAAGTGATCTCTCCAGTATTTCTGGAAAGCGGTTCGTAAAGATTATCGCCTGTTCTTAGCTTCATGATTTAGGCTGGGTTAAGAATTTACTCATTATACTGTTTAATATCCTGATGAGGAAGTTTAATGGATGATTATATTATCATGGCCGCTATGTACCCCACCATGACTTCGGGTAAGGTGGATAAATACTTGGTCCGAAAAGGGGATAAAGTGGCACCCGGAACTGCTGTGGCTGAAATCATTTCTGAGGGGTATTTTACCTTGTTATCGGAAGTGAAGGGAAGAGTGAAAGAATTTTATGTGATGGAAGGAGATTATGTTGAAGTGGATACTGCTTTAATCGAAGTGGAGCTGTCTGCGGAGGAGTAGTTACAGGGTTGAGAAAAAATAAGCCGCAGTTGCAAGATAAATGGCCAAGCCGACAATATCGTTGATGACAGTGATAACAGGGCCGGTACTAATGGCAGGATCAATGTCCAGGTTTATAAACAGGATTGGTGCTAAAGAACCCATCAGTGACGCGACGGAAACAGCGAGGATAATTCCCGTTCCAACCACCAGACCCAGCACCGGATTGGTGTGTAAAATGGATTCGGAAACCAGATAGACAAGCCCTCCGCAAAGTAATCCAAAAATCCCACCATTTAATATTCCAACAGATAACTCACTTTTGACCACTGTAGCAAGATTGTCTTTTTGAATATCTCCCGTCGCCAAGCCTCTCACAATGACAGTGGCACCCTGAATTCCGACATTGCCCGCTAATCCAATTACAAATGGGATGAAAAATATAACCGCAGCAAAATCAACAAGGGTTGTCTGGTAAGACCCCAGTATCCAGGCGCTGACCAGTCCTCCTGCAAAAGTTGTGAACAACCAGGGTGCCCGAGCGATAATTTTGTTGCTTATTTTTTTTGCGAAAGGATCCACCTTGGCAGTTCCGACCATGGTGTATATGTCTTCACTGGCACTGTCCTGCATAGACCGAATGACATCATCGAAAGTGATGATTCCCTGTATCGTATTGTTATTGTCAACAACAGGCAAACTGCTTAAATGTTCCTGACCCATAATTTGGGCAACCTTTTCACAAGGATCATTCAGGTGTACTTTTGGAGTTTCAGGGCGGATGAACTCTTTTGCCATTGCCGAGGTCTGAACATTCAGCAAATCTCCTAATTTAAAAAAACCCATTAGTTGGCTGATTTCATTGACCACATAAAAATAAGGAATGGTCTCTTTACTAACTTCTTTCCTTATTTGAGCAAAGATATCTCCAGCTTTTTCATCAAAGCGGATTTTGTTGAACTCAGGAGTCATCAAACCGCCTGCGGTTTCCTCTTCATAGCGAATCAGGTCCTTAATGACCTCAGCGTCCTGAACCTCCATTTTGCTCAGGAGTTCTTCCTGAGTAACATCAGGAAGTTCTTGAATGATGTCTGTGGCTTCATCTTCCGGCATATCATCCAGAAGAGCGGCTAAATAGTCCCTATCGAGCGTTTCCTGGATTTCAAGACGGCTATCCATGTCAGTTTCATAAAGAAGTTCCTGCCTTTTTTCATCATTCCCAAGAAGATGAAAAACCTGTACCTTCTGCTCCAGATTCAATTCGTGGAGCCTCCGGGCAATTCCAAAGTGGTCCAGGTCGGTAATGAGAGCACGCAAGGAAGGCTCTTGAATATCTGAATCTTTGAAAGCTTCCTTTAATTTTTCAATAGGCATAAAAATAGTTATAAATCAGGTAGAAAGTGAAGTATCCTGAGGCTTGCTGGATCGATTTTACAATCCCGAAATGCTAATTTTTAACGGTGCAATATGATCCTGAATATGTCCCATGAGGACAAAAAAAGATATCAAAAAACGTTTGGCAAAAAGAAAACCCGTCTTCGAAAACAGAGGACTTTAATCCTATCAGATAAAACTAAAAATCTTTTAGAAAAAAAATTCGATGCGGGTCACCCAGACGGTAAAGAGCAGGATGCTCCTCAAATCGATATCCATGTGAAAATGAACGACAACTACCTTCGAACCGGGCCCTATAAACCCAAAAGCAAATAACGTATCCTGAAAAAAATGGGAATGGAAAATTTCTTGGTTTTCGTGATTACGCATTGGGACGACCAGTATAGATTGGGACCGGTATCCGATGGATTGATCAAATTTTTTGGGACCTGAAATCAAAAAGGTCGGTATCGTAAACATCAGTAATATTTACGGACACACCTTTCAAGGACACGAAGGCGGAATCATTAGATTCTTTTAACTCAACCAGTGGAAAGGAAATCGTTGAAATCAATCCAAATGGAACATCCTTACAGAGATATATGTTTCTGATCGCCTTTCCCACTGAAAAATCGCATTTACCCGACAGAAAATAAGGGTTACAGATAATCCTTGAGGAGTAGAGGTGTGTCGGAAAGCCAGATTCGTTTGCCACAAACATTGACAAAGACAGGTTCTTTGGAATCGAATAGCTTCAAATGGGATTGATATAAGCCGTCAGCAGTTGTTCGGCAATCGCCATAGGCTTCTTTTTCTTCTTTAAAGATGCCTTCTTCAAATTTCTTAATGCCTTCCTTGGAACTTTTCCCCTCAAAATAGGACCGGAGCAGGGGATCTCTCAGGTTTTCTGGATTTTTTGCAGTTTTTCTCAATAGCAGTTTAATTCCTCGGGACGATTGCGACTCAAACAGTCCTGCTCGAATACAAATATGCCGGGCCTTGCCTTTCTCAACCACCCATTTCTCAATTGCTTCTTTTGAATGACCCATAGCTCCGTAAGTGGCAAGCTGATGTCGGATAACATAAAAGGTGGAATAGGCAACAATGGTTTTAACATTCAGTTGTGCTTCTAATTTCAGGATAGGATTAAATGAAAGCAGGTTGGACTGCGCGATCGATTCCGGGGTCGCCTCTGCAATAGGCACCCCAACCTCACCGAGGGCGGTGGCGTAGAATAAAGTATCGAATTGTCCGTTGTCATAAGCTTTGATTTTATCCAGAACCTGTGGGTCATTGATATCGCCAAACAGGGTTTCGTCAGCACCTTCAATAGTGAAACCGGGCACTTCCTTGCCATACCAGTTCGCCATGATATTGGCTGTGTCGCTAAATTTTTCGCGAATAGCTTTAATCGCTGCTGTCCCCATCACACCTGTTCCACCTATGACTAGAAAATTGCTCATCGTTTCCTCTTTAGTTTGTTAAAAAATACTATTGGATCACAGGTTTTCCCGTCAGGAACCACCGTAGTTTTCATCCCAATCCGCATAAGGAATTTGAGAATTTTCATGAAAAGCCTGCGATATATAATGATCGGTTTTTAAAAAAGTATCGATTTGGCCTGTCAGGTCTCGTGTTTCCTGAATCACTGAACCCATGTCCTTTTTGCGGTTTATTCTTTCTGCAAGCGCTAAATATTCCTTGATCAAGGGGTGTGCCACCTGAATAGTATGATAAATTTTTTGAGGGTCCAAAGCCCGATATCGATTTTCGTTAGCAAACCTGGAAAACTCAAACCAGACTTTGATTTGGCTCTCATTTTTTCCAAGAATGATCAATTCCTTCCTGAACTTTTCCTCCCCCTTTTCTGTCAGGTTTGTTGAAACATAGTCCGCCAATTCATCAAAAGGAATTCCATCGATGGTATTACATAGATACTCTAAATGAAAAAGGATTGAGTTGACCCTGTTATCCAGGCTAATGCCTTCGACAGAACTGTCTTGAAGTGCTGCTTTTTTTTGGAACAGCCCCCAAATTCCATCCAAATCTGCCACTTGGTCCCTCTGGACTTTCAGTAGAGTCACTTGTTGCAGGCAGGATGTTATTTCTGCCGGACCTGCCCATGAAGATAAAACCGAAACCAAAAATGCAAATACAGCTACGAGCAAGGCTGGTTTCATAGTCTTACTGACCACTCATGTGCTCGGAAGTTGAAAGGGTTCCTGAAGTATGGGTGCTCGGGCTACCGCTGATGTGCAAATCCGGTTGCAAATCCTGAGTGCTGGGGGGGTTGGACCTGGTTTCTGCCTGCGCGGGTGCTGATTGAGTTGCCTTTTGTTTTTGCGGTTGCTCCTCAGTTTTATCACCGGAGCAACTCCATAAGAAAGCGATCAGTAAGATCAGGATGATTCTGGATGCCATGGACCGATTCCCATAAAACTTGCCTTAAATTACACGGATAAAGATGACTTTTGCGTAGGTTGTGGAGCACTCGGATCGTTGCTCTCTCCTGAACACCCAGTCAATAAAATCACAACGAAGATAAGGGCGAGTCCTGTTCATAGATTTATTTTTCTATATAGTTTTAGCTGCCTGAATTTATACTTCAATATTTTTGAAGTCAATAAGAATTTCTTATGCATCCTTCTTTGATACTTGAAGTCAGATAGAAGTATTGCCTAGTTTTAAGATAGTCTGACTTTCTTTTTTTGTTAAGGGCAGAACAGATAAACGAGATTGTCGGACTAAAGCGGTTTCCGAAAGGTCCTTATGATTTTTAATCTCTTCAAGGCTGACAGGGTGTGCGAGAGCTTTAACAGGTTTTAAATTAACCACCACCCAACGCGGATCATCGATTGTGGGGTCGGGGTAAGCTTCGCGGGTAACTTTGGCAATGCCTCGGATCTCCTTCCCTGTGACACTGTGATAAAAGAAAACTATGTCTCCTTTTTTCATGGACTGCAAATTGTTGCGGGCCTGATAGTTTCGGACCCCATCCCAGTAGGTTTCTCCGTCTTTCACAAAAGTTTCCCAACTGTATTTGGTGGGCTCCTGCTTGACGAGCCAAAAAGATATTTTATTAGCCATTATTAAGCAAAACTCCTTAGAGTTCGATTGAAGTACTTCCATGTACCTGATCAGGGATTCGTACTCGTTCCTAAAAAATAAACGAATTTGATTATAGAATCATTACCAACCAGAATCGATGAAAAGAATCTCTCCTGAAGTGATAAAATCTCGGCTGCAGAGAAGAATTGGCACTAATTCAATAACTTCTTCCTGAAATTGCTAATTTTTGGCTCTTTAGAGGTTATAAAAGCTCATTAAAATTATCTGATTGACCCTCACCCACATTATAAATATAATGTTTCCTTCCAATTTATTGAAACTTTTGCTCAAACTCATTTTTTCAGCGAGACCTATTGATTGCGCGCTTTGGGGGATTTGACAGCATGTACCGAAAAGAAATAAAA
>WASV01072833.1_pt1 | contig 40481 bp, 38 predicted proteins | sample 5698531 | NCBI WGS metagenome assembly WASV01 (sample SAMN11175559, study PRJNA528189) | sponge metagenome | isolation source: marine sponge | host: Myxilla | place: Antarctica: Western Antarctic Peninsula, King George Island | collected 2013-01 | reverse complement strand
CCTCAATATCGCCATGACGGTGCGCCGCCACGCATCATCCCGCCCATTCCCGCCAACCGCACAACGCGGGAAAGTATAAGCCCAGTTGGATATTGCCCGGTTGGCTATTGTGTGAGCTCAATTGGCCGACGACCGCGGCGTAGGTGGACATTTGTTGGTGGTGGCGTTGTTGTTCTTGATTGAGGAATGCTTCCGAATTGCCGCCTTCGTGCCGGCCGGATTTGAAATCTATAATCCAGCAGACGCCGTTTTTATCAATGAAACTTCGGTCAATGCGGATGTGCGTGACCTTGCCGTCCACTATGCCGGATAGTGGCCATTCGGTTTTGATGTCGCGGTGTTCGCTGGAGAATAGCCACTCGGCGCGAGGGTCGCATCGGGTTTTTTCGACGGCGTCGGTTACGCGCGCCAACGCGGTTTCAAGATGTTGTCCATAAATGCCGTTTTCCATGAGTGCGTTGCGCCAATAGGTTTTTTGTTTTTCATCGGCCACTTCGCGACTCCATTTTTGCCAGCCAACGATGTCCACTTGTTGCAATATCTGATGAATGACGACGCCGGCAACTCGCGCGGTCTCAGTCGCCCAAGAAAATTCTATCGTCTCTTCGCTGGCGTCACTTTTATTCAACGCATCGTCGCTCGTGAATGCGATGTTTTTTGGTAACGCCGGGGGTTGCCATTCTATGGGTATTTTTTGTAACGCTTGCGGTTGAAATGAATCGGTCTTATTTTCTTCGCCCGCGTCACTTGCATCACCCGCATGTTCATGATCAGCGGCAAGTGCTTCAATATATTTATCCTCCACCGCGTGCCATAGTAATGCCAGCAAAGAATTGGAAGACGGTTTTACCGATTGGTTATTTCCTTCATGGACGCTACCGAACAAGTGCAAACTTTTTCGCGCACGCGTGCAAGCGACATACAACAATCGGCCCAATTCATTATGGATATGCGTTTTTTCCAACGCGCCCAGATACGAATAAAATGCCTCGTCGGTTTCAGTGCTGGATGGCAATGGTGCGATTAACAATTGTTTGGGTAATTTGCGCCAGCGCAATAATGTTTTATCTGCACCGCGCGATAAGCCATTGAGACGCGGCAGAAAAACAGTATCAAATTCCAATCCTTTGGCTTTGTGAATGGTCAGCAATTGCACTTGCGCATCTGCACCGCCGCGCGCCCAAAGATTTTTACCAGCGGTTGCCAAACTTGCAGCGGTTATCGGAATCTGATTGGTTGTCATTTCATCTAACAAATCAAAATAACGTTGGCAGTCATCCAAATCGGATGCATCCACCGTCGCCGGACCACCGAGACAGAGCCACGCGGCTTCAACATTTTGTCGTATGCCGATTCGCCCGCGACGCTCAAAAGCGGTGGCGAGTGAAGCGGTGAGGCGCGCTACTCTGGTTTTACCTTCGTCGGATAATGCCGCCACGCTGGGGTCATCGGTGCGTTGCTCATCGCGCAACAAATCTATAATCATTGCAGCGTGGTCGGCGGCGAGGATGGCGATGTCCGCGAGGTTCAATCCGCACCATGGCGCGCGCAACAAACTGAGCCATGCAATTCGGTCGGCTGGTTGCGCAAGGGCGCGGGTGAGGGCGACTAAATCTCGGATGGCTGGGCGGTCGTTGAGCCTCATCAAATCTACCGCTTGGAAAACCACTCCGCGGCGGCGAAGCGCGGCGGCGATGTCGTATAAATGCGCGCGCGTGCGCCCCAATACGGCGATGGATTGTTCTGGATGTTGGCGTTGCGTTGCCTCAATCAATTCTGCCACGCGCGCCGATTCGTACGCCGAATCTTGATTGACGATTGCGTGAACATGAACCGCATCATCATCGTTATCGCTATTTGGATTGGCAATATAGGCGCTCGCTTTAACATAACTAACCGCGCCGTTGATGATGTCGTCGGCCAGCGGTAGCACGGCTTGAAAGGTTTTGTTGAACCAATTAACCATCGCCGGCGTTGAGCGAAAATTGCATCTAAGAACGAGTCGCTTCGGTCGGATAGCACCCAGCCCAAATTGTTGGACTTCCAAAAAGTTAGCCACTTCGGCTTCGCGGAAACGATAAATGGATTGCATTGGGTCGCCGACCAAAAACAACGTGCGTCCATCATCCGCTTGCCAGCCGGCGGTTAGTTTGGTGAGCAGGTCAATGTGCGCGCTGGAGGTATCTTGAAATTCATCCATCAACACATGGCTTAGTTGATAATCAAAAGTTAGCGCGAGGTCGGTTGGGTTATCCGGTTGTCCGAGCGCGAGCGCGGCGCGTTGCGTGAGTTCAATATAATCGGCTTGATTGCGCTCGGTAAATAAGAGTCGCAATTCGGCGGCCGCCACCGGCAGTAAGCGCGTCAACGCATCGATGGATTTCCATTGCGCATCGCTGAATGCATGTTGCGGAAGAAAACGCACCATGCGCAAAGCATCTAACAAATCGGGTATCTCCGATAACCCTTTTAATAGCGCGAGCATTTGCTGTTTGATGGGTTTGTTATCGGTGGGGAAACCATTGTTTTTATTAACGGTCTTGCGGAAGTCGCCAATTTTTGTGAGCAGCAACTCAGCGATTCCGTTCCATTGATTGATATGGTTATGATTCGCATCCAGAAAATTGCTGGTATCCGACGCATCGTGCACGCCATGCACACCGTCCAAAAATACGATCGCCGATTCTATTTCAGCATCTTTCAATTGCTCGGCCGCAAACGCACCCAGCTCAACCAATTCTTTTTGTAACTCCGCGGAAATAGCATCCGCCGCGCGTTGCAATCCTGCATCCACGACTTGCCGCCACATTCCTTCCAAATGCGCTCGATCAGCCGGACCAATTAAGCGCATCCACAAATCGCGTTTGGCTAACATGCCGGCGAGTAAGGTGTGCGCTTTATTCCAATCTGCATCCACCATCGTCAGTAAATGTTCGCACGCATCCGCGTAATCAGAATTTTGTTCAATATGATCCAGCGTTAGTTTGGCGGATTGCAGATAAAGCGCGGCGGCGGTGTCCACGATTTCCGGCGGCGAGCCGAAGCGCGCTGACCATGGCATACGGCGCACCAATTCGCTGCACAGCGCATCTATGGTTTGGATTCGCAAGCGCCGGGTGTTGGCGGTGATGTTCCAGTTGCGCGCGTTATCGTTAGCGAGTGCAGCATCGGCGAGCGCACAGAGGTCAGGATTGTCTTCCGGCTCGCCGTTTTCTTTAACCTTGCGCAGCGCGTTACTAATCCGCAGATGCATTTCCGCGGTGGCTTTTTTGGTGAAGGTGATGGCGAGGATTTGTTCCGGGGCTTCCACTTTCGCCAGCAAAGTGAGATAACGCCGCACCAACAATTCTGTTTTGCCCGACCCAGCCGGCGCTTGAACAATAAACGACTCGCGCGCGTCTAATGCACGCTGGCGTTCGGCGTGGTCTTCAGGCGGGACGGCGGTCATGGAGTTGTGCTTGGGTTGCTCATGTACATGTTCATGTTCATGCGCAGGTTCATGTACATGTATATGCACATGTACATGTATATGCATTGCTCATACATGAAGTTTTGGTTGCTCGCATTCATCCGACAGCCGATGCCGTATCAATGCGGCACAAACCGTGCAAATCGCAACGCTCGCACACGCTTGGATGAATCGGCTCCACTTGCGCTTCGCCATTGATGAATTCTTGCGCCAGTTTAGAAAGAGCTGTACGCCAGTGCGCAATCATTGCATCCCAATCGGCGAAGTCAGCGTGCAATTTGTGATTTTCCAACGCGCATGCTTTGGCGGCGAAATCAGATTCGTTAGCGACGCCGATAAAACTGGAATCATTCCGCTTAATCCGCGCATAGACAATCGCCTCAAGCGGCGCATCTTGTGCGAGTGCGTAAAGCGGCAACTGCGGAGATTGTGGACGCGGGTCGCGCCAGTTGGTTATGTTATCTGGCGTGCCGGTTTTATAATCAATGAGCGCGAGGGTATTGTTGTTGAGTTGATCTATGCGGTCTATTTTTAAGTTCAATAACAAACCATGGAGATTGAGCTCGGTTGCTTGTTCAAGCGCGTTAATTACAAACGCATCGGCGCGTTGCTTTTCCAACTCTAACCATTCAGCAAGGAGGTCGCACACCCAACGAATTTGGGTTTGCTGGAAACGCGCACCGCAACCGCTGGAAACTTGATAACGCAGCGCAGCTTGCTCGGCAGCGTTGCGGATAATGGTTTTAATTTCATCATCCGGTAACGAATGCAACGCCTGCGAATTTTTAATTTCCGCCCACACCAATTGCAACGCATGATGAATCAACGAGCCACGTTCGCCAGCATCCAATCCTTGCTCGTTGGAATCAACCTCGCGCGCGCCGAGGCGGTGAATCGCAAATGCGCGAAACGGACATTGCGCTTGATTTTGAATTAACGATGCGCCGCCGTGAATTTTTTCATGTGGGGCGAGCGGAGCTCCATGAGTGTCGGTGAAACTTTGTAATTTACAACGATTGCTTGCGTCGTTATGAATAATATTCGCCGGCGTGTTGAAATCGGGGGTTGCGACTTCCATTAATTTATTCAATTCGGCAAAAAGCGCGCTCGGTTGCACCGCAACTTCCTCCACCGTTGCTGGTAAAGAAAAAACAATTTCCGCACCACTCGCAATCAATCGTTGTTGTTGCAATGTCGCGAGTTCATGATTGCATTCAAGCGATGCTTCGGTCACCCCGGCGGCGCGTTGCACTGCAATGGCGATGAACGGATTAGGGCGCAACACCGGTGGCCAATCGTTTTCTATTAATCCGCCAAACCAAATTGCATCAAATTTTTGCCCGCTCGCTTCCGCCACGCTGAGCACATGAATCGGCGCATCGTGTGCTTCCACTTGAAACGCTTGCGCTGCCACCCGCCGTTGCAACCATGTATATGCGGCCGCGGCGTTCATCGGTTTGGTGGTTAAATCTAACAAGGCGAGGTTGCGTAGTTGCTCGCGGAAAGCGCGCACGATTTGAAACTCATCGCTATTCAATTGGCGTTCGCCGGGCCAGCCAAGTTTGCGCAGCCATGTGCCAAAATAATCCGCCCAATGCGCTGCGGATTGGGGATTGTCAATACCATCTAACAACGGCAGGGCAGCGTGGAAAGCGCGCATTAAATTCGGGCAATCATGCCTGACGATGGGCGTGTCAGACGTATCAACTGCGTTGGCGAATGGATTAATATCGGGCGATTTTTTTACCACTTGTCCGTTTGTCAATTGCCGCGTAACCAATTGCCGGAAATGAATTTGATACGGCAACCGCCGCCGACACCACTGCTCCAATTGGGCGCGCGCCGAGGCTTCTTGTTCCGCAGCGTGCAAGAAAGGCGAGCGAATTAATTGACTGAGCGCATCGCTGGACAATGGCTTGCCAGCCATGGGCGCAAGCGCAATCAGCGCGGCCGCCGCGATTGGATGTTGGTGGAGTTGTTTGCCGGTTGAAAGATGATAGGGTAAATCGCTGTGCACGCTCGGCTCGGCGAGGTGGCGTGGGCATACTAATTGTTGCAACGCGTATTCAATCGCGCCGCCAGATTTGTGCAGGTCGGGGGCGATGATGGCGATGCGCGCATCGGGTTTGTCGGCCAGTTTTTGTCGCGCCCAGTGCGCCGCGCTCAACCATTGCGTGGCATCGTTTGAATAGCGACGGCATTCAATGGATTGGGTTGCGCCGATTGTCATGTCAGTGTCGGTAATCGCATCCCTATTAATTTCCACGCCGACGTTTTGCAATGCTGTAATCAAAGTTTGTTGTTGCGGAAGCAATTGTTCAAAGCCAACCAAAGTAATTGGCGCAACCGCAGTTAATAAATGCCCGTGTTGTTCGGCGGCAATGCGTATTTCATCGGGCAGACGATACGAATCAGTCCAGTTATGTTGTGCGCAGAGTTTTTCAAATCGCTTCGCCCAGCGCACCATGCATTGATGATCTTCGTGGGCGGATTGAGCGCATTGTTGCAGCGTGATATTCCACGCATGCAAAATTCGCCACGCGCCGACCGCGCTTATTGCGGCGGCGTGAATATTCCAAAGCGGTGCGTCATCGCGCACTCGGGCGTCAATATCGCGCTGAATAATATCTTCCCATGCCGCCACCACTTGCAGCTCGCCCAGCACGGTTGGGTATGCGTCCAAATGCACGCTGAGATTTTGCCAAGTGCGCGTTAGCCAATCGCGCCACTGCAAAATATCGGCGCTTTCCCATGCGGTCTTGCCGAGGGCGAGTTGCCGGCGGTCAAATTGCCGGCGGAGCTCCCGCTTGAGGTGCACGGTGGCGGTGACCACGGTGCCACCGTTGGACAAGCGTTCAATAAGGTTGTTATACGAATCGGGCATGCGATGAGGAGTGAGCACTCGGTACTATTTTCGTTCAAAACGAATTCAAAACGAATTCAAATAATATTCAAATAAATGCACTGCGCGACATGCTTTCCATTTTCATCGCGAGATTAAAATCAAGTTGAGTAATGCCACCGGCATCGTGGGTGGTTAAATCAACGCGCACGGTTTTATAAACGTTAAACCATTCCGGATGGTGGTTCATTTTCTCGGCGTTTATCGCGCACTTTGTCATAAATCCAAATGCCTCAATAAAATTCTTAAATACAAAAACCTTATGCAGTTTTTCATCAACGATTGCCCACGGTGTGGTCGCATCTTTATTTAACTGAATAAGGGATTGTTGGACGGCGTCGGCGGAGAGTTTTGCTTCTGACATGATGGTAATTTAAACCTCGCGGTGCGGATTATTATAAAAAATATGGATGATGTCCCTTACGCCATCGGCGTATTGCATGTTGTCACGCCATCGGCGTCATGCCACCGTCTACCCATAACTGCCCGGAGATGGCCGGGTTTTCAATGAGTAGGCATACCGCGTTGGCGATTTCTGGCGGTTCAATCATGCGGCCCAACGGGATGAGCGGTTGGATGTGGTTTTGGAAATGGTCCGCGGGCAGTTGTTCTAACATCGGCGTGTTGACCATTCCGGGGTGGATGATTTTGCTTTGCACACCGTAAAACATGCCCTCAATGTTAAGCGTTTTGGCGGCACCGTTGAGTGCGGATTTTGCGCATGAATATGAAAGTTGCCCGCGGTTACCGCGCGAAGAAACCGAGCCGATTAACACCGCCGAGCCTTGGATAGATTCTTCTGGTTGCCATTTTTTCATGCCCGCTGCGGCTCTCAATTCGGCGATGCGCGATATCATGTGCATCGTCCAATAAACCGGATGTAACAAATTCACTTCTAACACTTCGCGAAAAATTTCGCGGTCGTATAGCTCCGCTTTGCCAGTGTCGCGGTTTATTTTGACCGCCATCGCATCGCGCAAAATGCCGGCGGCAGGAACGCAGATGCGGGCTATATCGCCGTCGTTTTCCATCTGCGCAAATACTTCGCTGCGAAATTCGGCGTCGCACACATCGCCGCAAAACGCGCGCGCGACTTCCGCCCCGATTTCACGATTCAAGGATTCGGCGGTTTGTGCGCAACTTTCCGAGCAATCCACGAGCCCCACTGCGCGCGCACCTTTTTGGATAAGTTGACGCGCGACCGCAAAGCCGATACCGCTGTTCGCGCCGGTGACCACCGCTATTTTGCCTTTTATTTTCATGGGTTGATTTGCATGATTTATTTAGGTTGGTTTGATTGCCCGCACAAATTGCGAATCTTCGCCACCAAAGCGGCGTTCACTTTACGCGGTGTGGAATCATTACGATTGGTATGTCGGCGTTGCCCGGGCAGGCGTGCGCCGGGAAGCTCGGTGATTCGCGCAAAGAATTCCGCGGCGTGTTGTTCCCAGCCTGGGCCGGCGATGCGCTGCGGCGAGAGTGCCAGCAGGAATTCGCCACCGCGCGGCGGACCGCCGTCACGATTGTCGGCTTCGCGCGCCTCAAAACTGAAGCGCTCGCCGAGCAATGCGGCGGCTAACAATTCAATCATCAGCGAGATTGCCGAACCCTTATGCCCGCCGAAGGGCAATAGTACGCCGCCGTCAGCGATTTTTGCCGGGTCGGTAGTCGGTGCGCCATCTTTGGCTAAGCCAGTGCCGGCTGGCACCGAGCGGCCATCGCGCGCGGCGATTTGCACCTCGCCCATTGCCATGGATGCGGTTGCCATGTCGTATACCACTGGCGTATCACCAGGGCGTGGCCAAGCGAATGAAATCGGATTGGTGCCGAATAATGCAGTGTCCGCGCCGGCCGGTGCTACCGCGGGCATATAGGCGGTGCAAGCGAGTGCCGCGAGCCCGCGTTCCGCTAATGCTTCGGTCTCGTGCCACAACGCCGCGAAATGATGAATGCGCACCATCGCCAGCACCGCCACCCCGGTCTGCGCCGCGGCATCCGCTAACAGTGGAATGCCATACCGCAATGCGTTCGGCGCGAAACCATTATCGCCGTCCACGCGAATTAGCGACTCACTCAGCGATTCGGCGCGCGGCGTCGCTGCCCCGTTGACCTTGCCACTGCGCAACGCCGCCACATAGCCGGGAATGCGAAACAAGCCGTGCGATAACGAGCCATCGCGCTCGGCGTGGGTGACTGTGGTCGCCACCGCTTCGGCGTTATGTTGGTCGCAGCCGTTATCGGTGAGGCAAGCGTGTGCCAGCGCGTGGATTTGTTCCAAGGTCATGGGCGCAAAATCGGGCATGATTGGTTCCGGTTGAGTGATGAGTAGTTATTTATTTGCTTGATTGCCCGTGACTGCAACCCTATTCGCGCATCTTGCGATCGGCGTAATTTATCATAAATCGCGGAAATAACGATTATTCAGCCAATCGCCACAACCAAACGCTTATCTGACCGCGTTGGCATGTACTGGCATGTACGTACTTTAAGTCGTGCATAATGCTTTGCCCTTAAAAACTGCGCATTCTTTTGCTATACTCTACCGATTTCCGATTCTATTGGTCAATTAACGGAGCCGATGTATGACTGATCAACCTGTGGATAATAAACGACGGCGGCTGTTGACAGCGGCGACGACGGGCGTGGGGCTGGCTGGCACGGCGGGTATGTTGGTGCCGTTTGGCGGTAGTATGCTGCCTTCGGAGAAAGCCAAAGCCGCTGGTGCGCCGGTTAAAGTGGATATCAGCAATATCGCCGCAGGCGAGCAAATCACTGTGGAATGGCGTGGCAAGCCAGTGTGGATTATTGGTCGTTCCGAAGCGGCGTTGGATTTTCTCAGCGAAATGGATGCGTCGTTGGCCGATCCGGATTCGCAAAAAGACCAGCAACCTAATTACGCCCGCAATGAATATCGCTCCATCAAAAAAGAGGTGTTGGTGTTGGTGGGTATCTGCACGCATCTCGGCTGTTCGCCAAAATATCGCCCCGAGTTAGTCACCGAGATCGATGGCGCGTTTTTATGCGCATGCCATGGCTCGCGTTTTGATCTCGCCGGGCGGGTATATCGTAATGTGCCAGCGCCGACTAATCTGGTCGTGCCACCGCACCGCTATTTATCCGATCATGAAATCTTAATTGGCGAAGACCAGGAGCTGGTTTAATGCAACCCACCCCTAAAAACAAACGCCTACTGAACTGGATTGACGCGCGATTCCCGGCGAGCAAAGTTTTCAAGGAGCATTTATCCGAATACTACGCGCCGAAGAATTTTAATTTTTGGTATTACTTCGGCAGTTTGGCGTTGTTGATGTTGCTATTGCAAATCATCACCGGCGTGCTGCTGGCGATGAACTACAAACCCGATGCCGCTAGCGCGTTTGCCTCGGTGGAGTACATCATGCGTGATGTCTGGGGCGGCTGGTTTATTCGTTATATGCATTCCACCGGCTCATCGTTCTTTTTCATCGTCGTATATTTACACATGTTTCGTGGCCTCCTATACGGCTCCTATCGCAACCCGCGCGAGTTGCTGTGGATTTTTGGGATGGTGATTTATGTCGCCATGATGGCAACCGCATTTTTCGGTTATTTACTGCCGTGGGGGCAGATGTCTTATTGGGGCGCGCAAGTTATCGTCAATTTGTTTGACGCCATCCCGTTGATTGGTCCGACTTTATCGGAATGGATTCGCGGTGATTATGTAATCTCCGACATCACCCTCAATCGCTTTTATGCGTTTCATTATTTGGTGCCGTTTATTTTAGTCGGGCTGGTATATTTACACATCGTCTCGCTACACAAAGTCGGCTCCAATAATCCCGACGGCGTGGAGATAAAGAACGGTCCCAAAGGCAATAAATGGAGCGCGGATGCGCCGGCCGACGGCATTCCATTTCATCCGTATTATTCGGTCAAGGACACCATGGGCATAGCGGTGTTTTTGATATTCTTTTTCGCAGTGGTATTTTTCGCGCCGGAGATGGGCGGTTATTTTCTTGAGCAGCCCAACTTTGAGCCGGCCAATCCGCTGAAGACCCCGGAACACATCGCGCCAGTTTGGTATTTCACGCCGTATTACGCGATTCTAAGAGCCGTGCCGAGTTTTGCTGGTACGCAAGTGTGGGGCGTATTGGCGATGTTCGCCGCGCTAAGCGCGTTCTTTTTTCTGCCATGGTTGGACCGCAGCCCGGTCAAATCCATGCGTTACAAAGGTTGGCTGTGCAAATTATTTCTCGGCATATTCACGCTCTCGTTTCTGGTGCTTGGCTATCTCGGCACCCTCCCGCCAACGCCGCAACTAACCGTATTAGCGCAGATTTTCACCGTGCTGTATTTCGCCTATTTCGTGCTGATGCCGTTCTACAGCAAAATGGGCAACACCAAGCCAGTGCCGCAAAGGGTAACTAAGTGAATACGATTTTCTTCGTGCTGAGTCGGTTGAATGCTATGCTTATTAATAGACCAGTACACATGTCAGTTAGCACATTAATGATCGCGCTGTTTATCACCGCATTCATCACGTTGGCAACGACGCGACCAGCGACCGCCGCTGAATCCGGGAAAATGCAGATGGCGCATTTTGAGCCTTCCATCAAAGATAAACTTTCGCTACAACGCGGCGCCAGATTGTTCGTCAATTACTGTTTGTCTTGCCATAGTGCAAAGTTTATGAGATATAACCGCATGGCAAAAGATTTGGAGATACCGCCCGAATTGGTGGTGCGCAATATGATGTTTGCTGGCGAGAAAATCGGCGACCCAATGCAGACCACTATGCCGGCGAAAAGCGCGGAAATGTGGTTTGGCGTGGCACCGCCGGATTTATCGTTGGTTGCCCGATTGCGTGGGGCTGAGTGGTTATATAACTATTTCCGTGCTTTTTATTTGGATGAAAATTCTCCCAGCGGTTGGAACAATGCGGTGTTTGAAAATGTCGCCATGCCGCATGCCATGCATGAATTGCAAGGGTTGCAACGCGCAGTTTTCAAGACCGAAATCGATGCACAAGGAAATTCCCACGAAGTGTTAGATTATTTTGAAAACACCACTGCTGGTAAAATGAGCGTTGAGGAATATGACCAAGCGGTGCGTGACCTTACCAACTTTCTGGTGTATTTAGGCGAGCCGGCGCAGATGGTACGCAACACCTACGGAATCTGGGTGATGCTGTTTTTGGGGCTTTTCGCGTTTCTCGCTTGGCATTTGAAGAAGGAATACTGGCGGGATATCAAATAGGCATGAAATAAGCATGAACTAGACATGAAATAGACAATCTGCCCATTTTCCACGCCAAGCGCCGGCGGACTCGAATATTTCAAACCATCCCGAACAACTTTATGGCCGAATTTATCTCCTACATCTCCCGCGGCATTGCCCGGCATTAGCATAAACATCACCTTAACCATCCCCTAAACATCATCAGGACAACACCATGGCACTTATGGAATCAACCGATACAAACAACAACCCACTAACCGCGCAACATCCGACCATGACTTTGCTATCGGGGGCGGTGTGCGTGTTGAGCCACAGTTGCCGCGTCGTGCTGATGGAAAAAGATGTTGAGCGTAACATTGAGTATGTATCCATCGCCGACAACCCGGCGAGGGTCGGCGAATTCAATCCCTATCTTGAGACGCCGACGTTGCTGGACCGCGATTTGGTCTTGTATGAGGCATCGGTCATCATTGAATATCTGGACGAGCGATTCCCCCATCCACCATTGATGCCGGTTGACCCCATATCCCGCGCCAAGACGCGCCTGATCATAGCGCGCCTGACGCGCGATTGGCTGCGGCCGATTGGCAACTTCAACGAAACCGCCGAATTCATGCTCTCGGCCGAGCTCAAAAAAAGCATTCACGATGGCTTGCTGGCGATTTCGCCGTTGTTCGCCAACCAACCGTTTTTCGTGAACACCGAATACACCCTCGCCGATGCGTATATGACCCCGCTGTTGTGGCGGCTGCCGGCGTTGGGTATCAGTTTACCGAAACAGGCCGCGCCGCTGCTTGAATACGCTGAGCGAATGTTCAAACGCCCGGCCTTTATCAAAAGTTTAAGCCCGCGCGAAATAGAGTTGCGCTGAGCGTCGCCGTGTCGAATCCTTTGGAAGCAGGCGATGACTCCATCAAGCCGTATCTTTTGCGCGCCATTTATCAGTGGGCTATTGACCACGGCATGACGCCTCAAGTGCTGGTGGATGCTGGCGTTGATGGTGTCGCCGTTCCCGCCAACTGCGTCAAAAATGGCCGCATCGTGTTGACCATCCATCCGCAATCGGTTGATGGGTTGCACATAGACAATGAACACTTGCTGTTTTCGGCGCGGTTTTCCGGCAAGTTGTTTGAGGTGAGTATTCCGATGGCGGCGGTTTCGGCGATTTATTGTCGAGAAAATGGCCGAGGCATCGCCTTTCAAGCCGCTAACGGAGAATTCACCGAGCCGCTCACCGCTCGAGATGACAAGGCAAAAAGTGCTACAGGAGCATCTGTTTCCTATCTCAAACTGGTTAAATAGGTGCGTGGCGGTGCTACTTGCCGATTTATCTACGAATTCATGCCACAACGACATGCCACGATTTTGGCACGGTCATAGTTAATGAATCATGCAATTAGACATGCCATGAGTCTTGAAAAACATCTTTTTGACCGCATTCATACCCATATCCATTTTGCCCATTGATGATGAAACAATTCCGAGGCACCACGATTTTGTCCGTGCGCCACCACAATCAAGTGGTGATTGGCGGCGATGGCCAAGTATCGTTAGGCGACACCATGATGAAAGGAAACGCAAAAAAAGTGCGCCGTTTGTATAACGACCGGGTGCTGGCGGGATTCGCCGGCGGTACCGCGGATGCTTTTACGCTATTTGAGCGATTTGAAGAAAAACTAAACAAACACCAAGGGCAATTGGTGCGCGCCGCTGTGGAAATGGCGAAAGACTGGCGCACCGATCGCATGCTGCGGCGGCTGGAAGCGTTATTAGTGGTTGCCGATCACGAATCTTCGCTGATTATTTCCGGCAACGGCGATGTCATTGAACCGGAACACGGCGTAATGGCGATTGGCTCCGGTGGCAACTACGCCAAAGCCGCGGCGTTAGCACTTTTGGAAAATTCCAAACTTTCGGCAAAAGAAATCGTCACCAAAAGCATGGGCATCGCCGGACGCATCTGTATTTATACCAACGACCAATTAACCATTGAACGCCTTGATTATTGAGGCAGTAACAGCCCGGTTGCCGGGCAGCGGAAACTCGTTATGACTGAAATGACTCCCCGAGAAATTGTCGAAGCACTTGACAGACACATCATTGGCCAACAGGACGCCAAGAGATCGGTTGCCATCGCACTGCGCAATCGCTGGCGTCGTAGTCAGGTGAAAGAGCCTTTGCGGGCTGAAATCACGCCGAAGAATATTCTGATGATTGGTCCCACCGGGGTCGGCAAAACCGAGATTTCCCGACGGTTGGCTAAGCTGGCGAACGCGCCGTTCATCAAAGTGGAAGCCACCAAGTTTACCGAGGTCGGCTATGTCGGGCGGGAAGTGGATTCCATCATTCGCGATTTGGCGGATATGGCGATCAAAATGATGCGCGAGCGAGCCATGGATAAAGTGCGCCGGCGGGCTGAGGATGTCGCCGAAGAGCATGTGTTGGATTTGTTATTGCCGCCGCCTCGCGACCCCCAACCCAACTCCAAATCAAAACACCCCAAGGTTTCCGACACCGAAGGAGCCGCGCGCCAGCGTTTCCGAAAACATTTGCGCGAAGGCAAACTGGATGATAAGGAAGTGGAAATTGAGGTCGGATCATCCTCCGTGGGGGTGGAGATATTCGCGCCGCCGGGCATGGAAGAGATGACCAGCCAACTGCAAGGAATGTTTCAAAATATGAGTGGCCGCAAGACTCGCCAACGCAAGGTTCGGATTTGCGAAGCGTTGAAGTTACTCACCGAAGAAGAAGCAGCGAAACTGATCAACGACGAAGACATCAAACACGCGGCGGTTGATTTAGTTGAGCAACACGGCATCGTATTTTTGGATGAGATAGACAAAATAGTCGGGCGGCATGCCGACGGCCGTAGCGGTGCCGATGTCTCCCGTGAAGGTGTGCAGCGCGACCTGCTTCCGCTGGTGGAAGGCACCACCGTTTCAACCAAGTATGGCGTCATCAAAACCGATCATATTTTATTCATCGCGTCTGGTGCTTTTCAGTTGAACAAGCCGTCCGATCTCATACCCGAATTGCAAGGGCGACTGCCCATTCGCGTGGAATTGACCGCCCTGACTTCGGAAGATTTTGTGCGCATCCTAACCGAGCCAAATGCCTCGCTGACCGACCAATACAAAGCGCTGATGGCAACCGAAGGCGTGAAACTAGAATTTACCAAAAGCGGCGTCAAGCGAATCGCCGAGGCGGCTTGGCGAGTCAACGAGCAGACCGAAAACATCGGTGCGCGTAGATTGCACACCGTGATGGAACGTTTGCTGGAAGTGATTTCCTTTGAAGCCGCCGATAAATCTGGGCAGCACACGGTAATTGATAAGGGATATGTTGATCAGTATCTCCGTGATCTGGTGGAAGATCAGGACTTGTCGCGGTATATTTTGTAGTTCGTGCGCCAAATGGATTGACCGCGAATCTAAGGTTTTCATGCGCACCAAGAATAAAAATAAATCCACCAAAAGAAAACCGTGCGGACTAACCATCGGCGCATCTGCAATTAGAACCTCTTCCAAAGGAAGCATGCGGGCACCGGGCATGTTGTCGTTGGGCTTGTGGGGCAGCGGGATTGCCATCCTATCGCTGGTGCATATCGCTTCAGTTTCCAGCAATTTTCGCATTACCGCCGGGTTGCATCGTTGGCTGATGACTTACGCCGAAGGCTTTCACCGCCGCGGTTTGGTCGGGACGATATTTCAATTCTTCAGCGGCGATATCACTCGCAAGGCGAAAATCGCCCTCGCATCCAGCATTTCCGCTATCGGATTGTATGTCTGGTGGGCACTCAGTTTTGCCTTGTTGTTATACGCCATGCGCAGCATGCACATCGCATCAAACGCCACATCAACCCCGCCATCAAACGCGTCACAAATAGGCCGGCAGGCGCGCTTCGCAGTATGGGGATTCGCGGCGTTCGCATTCATCAATCCGATGTGGACGACGCGCACATATGACAACGGCTATTTCGATTGACTGGTTGGCATCGTCATCATCGGCGCGTTAGCTGCCTATCTTTTTCGGCGTCCCTATCTATCCGGCGGGCTGACCGCCATCGGCATTGTTGCGTATTGGGGAACGATATTCGTTTGGTTGCCGTTGGGTTTTTTAATTTTCTGCGTGCTGGTGCGCGATTATTATCACGCGCCGCCGCTTGGCATGTCTCCATTCCAACGCATGCTCACCATCTGCCGGCAACGCGAAGCGGCGGCGTTGTATCTGCCACCGCTGGCCGCCGTATTATCCGCCTGGTTGCATAACAACGATGCGGCGATTGCTGAATTGGAGCGAATCGGCAGGCAACAACACATCATGTGGCAAACGTTCTCAGACCCGCTCAACGCTCTATTTTTATTGCTGAAAGAATACCTTGATTTATGGCGACAAGTTTTAGCGGCGGCAAGCGTGTTGCAGTGCCACCGATGGTGTGTGCGGTGTTATGGGTGTGTGCATTGCATCGGCGCGGTTGGTCGTTGTTCGGCTCGCTGCCAACCGACATCACCGTAGCGTTGGTCACCGTAGCCGCATCATTAACTTTTTTGGTCGTGGCGTTTGATCTATCGAGATTAATGGCGTGGACTTATTTTAGTTTTCTGATTCTGATGATTTTTTATCTATTCGCCGCGCGCCCAATTACCCCCCCCCCAAACAGGCAATGGCTATGGGGTTGCACACCATTAGCGGTAGCGATTTTTTCTGGACATCGCCAACCCTTTATTTATGGGTAGATATTAGTCACATGCTGCGCTGTGATTTTTTATGTATAAAAGAGCAAAATCCGATATTGAATTTATACTGGCAACGGGTGATGGCGTTGCCGATTACCGAATACACCGCACCCGGTGCATCCGTGCCAGGCACGACCGGGCGCAATGAAAATTCCTATCGCGTTGCCCGCGCCGGACGCGATAAATCCGGCGCGGTGATGAATATCAATATCGCATTAGATGCATCAGCCCCCGGCGTCACTGTTCGCGGCGGCGGCCAAACCAAGCGCGCGATTATCAGCCGTGGAGCGCATCAACTCTCCTTAACCTACCGTATCCGCGGCACTCAAAAGTCCAATGCTAAAACCGTGTTCTGGATTTATGATGCCGCGATAGCCAAAAAATATGAAGTGTTGCGCGCACAGTTGCCGGCCGCGCAAACTGAGTTTTCCAGCATCATTGAAGTCCCGCCAGATTGGGGCGGTAATGTGTTTGCGTGGGCAGTGGACTACGATGGCAACGGTGCGTTGGAACTGCGCGAAGTTTCTTTTCGGAAAGTAGATTCACCCTAAAATAAATTCACTACGATGAACGACCAGACAAACGGTAAAGTGAAAACTGCGGGCGATGCCCATGTTTTTTTGGCGGTCGTTAGCGGCGCGCTGCGGATTTTGTTGGCATTGATTGCCATCGTGGCGGGCGTGGTCATTTGCGGATTTTCCGGGGTGCTGCGGCGTGCTGTATTTATTTCATTGGTGATGCGCTGGCATCATGTCATGTCGCGTATTTTTGGCACGACGCGCATCCATCGCGGAGCGACCTTGGAGCAAGGCGCGTTGCTGGTGTGCAATCATGTTTCATGGCTGGATATTCTCGTGCTTGGCGCGAGTTGGCGTCTCATCTTTCTCGGCAATGCGGGCATTTTGCGTTGGCCGATTCTCGGCTGGATTATCAAGCGCGCCGGCACGTTGTTTATAACGCGCGGTCAAGGCGCGATGCAAGCGACCTTGGATATCTGTCAGGTGCTGCAACAAGGTCGCAATGTGCTTCTATTTCCCGAAGGCAAAACCACCGATGGGCTGAGCATGATGCGCCTCCAGCCAAGATTGTTTCAAGCCGCGATTGACGCACGTGTGCCACTCCAGCCGGTCGCGATACGTTATTTTAACGCCGCCGGCGCCCGCGTCGTGCATCATTCTTTCGCCGGCGACACCACCCTTTTGCAAAGTGTGTGGAACACCGTGCGCGGACCACGGATTTGCGCCGAAATCACCCTGTTCGCGCCGCTTGCATGTAGCGACTACCGGCAAGAATTGGCTGGGCAGGCCGAGCAATTGATACGCGAATTGGTGGAGTCCAGCTTTGATACCACGGGTAAATCGGTCTAAAAGTACATCATTCTCGCGAAAGCGGGAAACCACTATCCACCATGCACGAAACACTCCCCGCCACCAATTATGATGCTACAAAGAGATTCCCGCTAACATCCTGCGGGAACGACCGTACCGGGAGTGTGTTTCTGGTTTCCCGCTAACATCCTGTGGGAACGCTGTAACTGGGAGCATGTTTTTGGTTTCTCGCTAACACAATGCGAAATGACGTGCTGGGAACTTTATGGAATTATTAGCACTCTAACCCGATGAGTGCTAAAATCGTGACAATTGCATCGTCCCTCATTTAACCAACTGAAATAATTCGCGCATGACTCAACAAGTTCCCATTGCTATCCACCTCTCACCCGGCGAAAATCTGGGTGCCTATATGCGGGCGGTCAACGCTGCACCGCTTTTATCGGTGCAACGCGAGCGCGAACTCGCCCTTCGTTACCGCAACGACAACGATTTGGACGCGGCACACGAGCTGGTCGTATCCCACCTACGCTATGTGGTCAAGGTGGCGCGCGGTTTCATCGGCTACGGCTTGCCGCTCCCCGACCTCATCCAAGAAGGCAGCATCGGCTTGATGAAGGCGGTCAAACGCTATGATCCAAACCGCGATGTGCGATTGGTATCGTTCGCGGTTCATTGGATAAAGGCGGAAATTTACGATTATGTATTGCGCAACTGGCGCATGGTCAGAGTCGCCACCACCAAAGCGCAACGCAAATTATTTTTCAATCTGCGCAAATCGCGCACCCGACTCGGTTGGATGAAAAATAACGAAGTGGATAAAATGGCTACGGATTTGAAGGTTGAGACGGCCACCGTGCGCCAGATGGAATCGCGTTTGAGCGGCACCGACATCGCATTTGACGCCCGCACCGAGCAAGACGACGATGACCCATTCCTCGCCCCGGCACAGTTTCTGGGCGACAGCCGCTATGACCCGGCAATCGTGGTGGATAACTCGGAACAAAAAACCAATTCGCGGCAGCAGTTGACAGCGGCGTTGTCGCGGTTGGATGAACGTAGCCGCGATATTGTCGCGCGACGTTGGTTGAGTGATGACAAACCAACCTTGCATGCGTTAGCCGATGAATATGGTGTATCGGCGGAAAGAATCCGTCAGATTGAAGCGCGCGCTATGGAAAAAATGAAAGATGCAATTAAAGAGGTAATCGCCGCCTGAAGAATTAGCTGAACTTCCGTGTGAATGAGTCACTGTTCCGTGCTTCGTCTATTACTTCACCCATCGCTCCTTTCATCACCCGTGCATCGCCTCGTCGCACCGCCTTAAAACAATTCCGATCCAGGTTTTTTTTGATCTCCCGAAGGTCGCCCACCGATCGTCGTTCCGATGCGATTGTTAGGCTCGGTGCCTTTTAAGTAGTATTCAAAATAGCCGTCGGGGTCGTCGGCTGCGGTCAGGTTGCCGGATTTTTTATTGATGAAGCGGGTGAGGATATTTTGCGGTATCGTCAGCGGCTGTTCGGGAAAATCCTCCAGCACCGCACCCATGTAATCAACCCAAATAGGCAACGCAGCGGATGCACCAGATTCGCGCTTGCCAAGGTGCGAAGGCTCGTCAAAGCCGACGAATACCGTGGTCACCACCTCTGGATTGAAGCCGGAAAACCATGCATCGCGGAAATTATTGGTGGTGCCAGTTTTGCCGGAAAGATCGCTTCGGTTGAGTGCCAACGCCCGCCGCCCGGTGCCGGAGAGGATAACCTCGCGCATCAAGTCGCTAACCAGAAAGGCGTTTTGTTCGGAAATCACGCGCTCATTTTGCAGAGTGACTTGCGGCGCGGTTGGCGTGGAAATCAAGGTGACGCCTTTGCCGTCGACGACCTCGGCGACCGCCGATAAATCGCCGCTGTCTTGCGCCCGGCAGTATTTACATTCATCAGCACTCAGCACGATTTCGTTGCCGTCGCTATCCACGATGCGCTCAATGAGATACGGCTGGATGCGCTTGCCGCCATTGGCAAACACCGCGAATGCGGCCGCTAAATCCACCGGCGTAACCGCGATGCTACCGAGTGCGAGCGAGAGGCTGTGCGGTAGTCGTGCGCGGTCAAAACCGAATTTTGCCAGATGCTCAATGGTTTTTTCTATGCCGATGGCGCGCACCAAACGCACCGACACGAGATTGAGCGAGCGACTTAACGCTTCGCGCAAGCGGGTGGGACCAAAAAACTTTTTGCTGTAATTCTGCGGCCGCCAGATTCCTTCTAGATTGTCTTCAATTACGATTGGCGCGGCGCTCACCGGGCTGCCGGCGGTAAATCCGTTGTCCAGTGCCGCGGAATAAATGAATGGTTTAAGGTTGGAGCCGGGCTGCCGCAATGCTTGGGTAGCGCGGTTGAATTTACTTAGGTAATAATCAAAGCCGCCGCTCATGGCGAGAATCGCGCCGCTGTCTACATCCACGCTGACCAACGCACCGCCGACCTTTGGCAGCTGGTCAAGCCGCCAGCCACCCGCGCCCACCCGCGATACATAAATAATATCGCCACGCGCCACCACCTCGCTGGCGGCGGTCGGATCGCCCCCGGTGCTGTTGGGGGTGAGGTAAGGTTCAGCCCATTTTATATGCTCCCACCTAATATCTATGGTTTCCTGATCTTGGTTAAGTGCGCGGATAGATTGCGCATCGCTTTCCAGCACAACCGCCGGAATCAACTCGCGGCTGTTGGGGTATTCACGCAGCATCTGGGCGATGGTGTCCGCTGTGTGCTGCTCAATATTTATGTGTGCCACTGCGCCGCGAAAACCATGCCGCCGAGTGTAATTCAGCAAGCCATCGCGCAACGCTTTATCGGCTTGTATTTGATGTGCGCTATTGATGGTCACGGTTACCGTATAGCCCATTTCATATACCCGCGGACCGAATTTATCCACCATCAACTGGCGCGCCATCTCGGCGATATAGGGCGCTTGTGCTTGTGCTTCGGTGGCATGCCGATATGCGGTGACCGGTGCGTGGCGCGCGGTCTGAAAACTCAATGAATCAATCTTGCCCAAATCATGCAAGCGTTTTAATACATGGGCGCGCCGCTCAGCCGCCCGCGCTGGATTGGAGATCGGATTGTTGCGCGACGGTGCCTTTGGCAAGCCGGCTAACATGGCGATTTCGGGAACGCTTAGATTTTTCAGTTCAACGCCGTAATACACTTGCGAAGCCGCAGCAAAACCATATGCGCGATGTCCGAGGAAAATTTTATTGAAATACAATTCCAGAATCTCGTCCTTAGTTAAGGCGCGTTCCATATTGAACGCCAGCAGCATCTCCTTGAGTTTGCGGGTGTAGGTTCGCTCTGGGGTCAGGAAAAAATTTCGCGCCACTTGCATGGTGATAGTGCTTGCCCCTTGGCCGCGCGATTTGCTGCGCAGATTGCTCCATCCGGCGCGCAAGATTCCGAGGAAATCAACGCCGGTGTGATGATAAAACCGGTCGTCTTCGGTCACCAGTATGGCGTCAATTAATAGCGGCGGCGTGTCATCCAAAGATACCGGTATGCGCCGTTCATTGCCGTATTCAGCGATTAATAAATTGTCGCTGTTGTAAATACGCAAGGGGATATTCAGCGGAACGCGCCGAATTTCCTCAATGGAGGGCAGCCCGGGCAGCAAGGTGACGGCGTATAGCCCAAGCCCGATGCCCATGGTTACCGCTAACACCAAGCCCCAGCGGGTGATTTTAAACAGCAGTTTCAGGAGAAGTTTCATTAAGGATTCATTAAAATTCATGAAGCGTTCAACCAGTATATCGGTTGATTTTGCGGCGGGTGGCGGGCGCGCAGATGAAAATTTCCACTTGCATGCCGCACGCGGTTATTATACCCGCAATCCGTATCCGGTTATGCGTCGGTTATAGCGGTGTTTCCCACAAACGCGCGACAAAAATTTTAGCCCATGCCCACCGTCGGAATTAACACACCTTGCAACGCAACCTTTATTTAATTGGTCCCATGGGGGCGGGCAAAACGACCGTCGGTCGCAGCCTTGCCCGTCTGCGGTGTTGCGATTTCATCGATACCGACGAAGCCCTGGAAAAAAGAACCGGCGTATCGGTCAGCCACATATTCGAGATTGAGGGCGAGCATGGTTTCCGCGAACGAGAAGCAAAACTACTCGCAGAAATCGGCCGGGGTGCTAATAGCCACATGCCCAATCGCATGACTGATGACATGAACGAAGACATGACCTGCGGCATGAACGGCGGCGCGGTGGTCGCCACCGGCGGCGGAATTATCCTGCGCAAAAGCAATTGCCGAGTGATGCGAAAATCCGGCCGCGTGATTTATCTGCGCGCCACCGTGGAATTGTTATCGGAGCGATTGAAGGATTGTCAATCGCGCCCGTTATTGAAGGTAGCGCCGCCGGAAAATACAATAACGCAATTGCTGGAAATCCGTGCTCCGCTGTATACCGCCGAAGCCGATTTAATGGTTGAATCCAACGCCGGTACGGCGACCGCAATGGCGATACAAATACATAACTTGTTACGCGATTATGATACGCGCCCATGAAAACTGTTGAAATCGCCCTCGGCGAACGCACCTATCAAGTACGCATCGGCCGCGGCTTGCTCTGCATGGCGGACGAAATCATGCCGTGGGTTGCGGGCAAACAAATTTGCATCGTCACCGACGAAGTGGTGGCGCCGCTTTATTTGGACAAATTGCGCCAAACGCTGGCCGGCAAGCAGGTCGTATCACTGGTCCTACCGCCCGGCGAACTCAGCAAAAATCTCGACACGGCTGGGCGCGTTTTTGATTTGCTGCTAAATACCCCTTGCGACCGCGAAGTGACCATCATCGCGCTCGGCGGCGGCGTAGTTGGCGACCTCGCTGGATTCGCCGCCGCTTGTTATCAACGCGGCGTGCCATTCATTCAAGTGCCGACCACTTTGCTGGCACAAGTGGATTCTTCGGTCGGTGGCAAAACCGGCGTCAACCATCCCCTCGGCAAAAACATGATCGGCGCGTTTCATCAACCGCGCAGAGTACTCGCCGACACCGCCACGTTGGCTACCCTTGATCAACGGCAACTTCAATCTGGCATGGCAGAAGTCATTAAATACGGCATCATCAACGACCGCGATTTTTTCGTCTGGCTGGAGGACAACATGGAGTTAGCACTGGCGCGCGACGGCGACACGATGGCGCACATTATTGAACAATCCTGCGTCAACAAAGCGAAAATTGTCGCGCAAGATGAGCGCGAAAGCGGCGCGCGTGCACTGCTGAATTTAGGCCACACCTTTGGCCACGCCATTGAAACCGGCAGCGGTTACGGCAATTGGTTACACGGCGAAGCGGTTGCCACCGGCATAGATATGGCGGCGCACTTAGCGATGCACATGGGTCGGTTATCAGGCGCGGATTGCGCGCGCATCAATCGCTTGCTAAGCGCCGCCGGATTACCGGTGGGCGCATTCACTGGTTTATCGGCTGCGCGGATGTTGGAATTGATGAAAGTGGATAAAAAAGTCCGCGACGGTAACTTGCGATTGGTGTTGCCAAGCGGCATCGGCTGCGCCGAAATTGTAAGCGATTATCCGGCCGAAACCTTGGCGCAAACTGTGGCGCATTTTACCGCGTCTTAAAAAATAGAAGGAGAATTGCATGCTTCAAAAACTGACGGATTTTTATAAAAGGAACGGAATACTTTCCACTTCGTTTACTTGTAAGTTCAAATCCGAATGCAAACAAGGCGGCCGCACATTCACCTGACCCAAATCAACTTTCGTCAGCCATGGCTATGAACACAGCGAGTTGCCGCGGTTATTATTTGTATCGTTGGATTCGGGATACGGGCAAAAAATCCGGCGGATGTATTGCCGGAAGCGGTAAGAAAAAGTGGGCAGTTAGCGAATGTTAATGGTTTTCACAAAGGCAGGCATTGGTATAAAACGCATGAACTGGCGTGGTATATTTTCAAACAATTTAATCCGAAAATAAAACTCGAAGAGGTCAACAAACATTTCGCCCACGCAAATTCTGCAAAGTGTTGTATGAACAAACCGGGCGCAAAAGAAGCGGACAAGGCATTGTTTAGAAATTGCCGAGGATATTTGCAAGAAGAATTATCCATTCTTCAGCCGGAAATTATCGTAACGCAAGGTGCTGAAGCGAAAAAAGCGATGGTTGCAACTCATGAAAAAGTGGTGAGAAAAATGGATGACTTCGCATCTATAATACGAATTAATAGAGCGGATGTTTTCTGGTTGCACACTCATCATCCGAGTAGTTATGGTCCATTTTATAGTCAGTATGATTACGACAAAGTAAAAAAAGTTTCTCGTGCGTGGCTAAAATATGCGCAAAAGATGCATAAATTTATTCTCAATAAAAAGTAAAACGGCTATGATTATCAAGTTATCCGACAGGCACCCTCACACAAATAAAGAAGCACTACAATCATGATCAAAAAAAAATCCCCAAACAAAAAACCATGGGGCGGACGGTTTTCCGCTGCAACGCATGCGCAGATGGAAGCGTTTTCTGCGTCTATTGAATTGGACCGGCGTTTATATCGCCACGATATTCTCGGCTCGCGCGCCCACGCTCGAATGTTAGCGGATATCGGCGTGCTCACCGCCACGGAATTACGCAGCATTGAAAGCGGCTTGGAAACTATTCAAAAGCAAATCGCGCAAGGGGAATTTCACTGGTCAGAATCGCTTGAAGATGTACACATGAATATTGAAGCGAAACTCATTGAATTGATCGGCGATGCCGGCAAGAAATTGCACACCGCGCGTTCGCGCAACGATCAAGTTGCCACCGATATTAGATTATATTTGCGCGACCAACTGGATGAGTTATGCAATCGTTTGAGTGGGTTGCAGCGCGTATTGGTGGGGATGGCTGGGGTTGAATCGGCGACCATCATGCCCGGCTTTACCCACATGCAAAACGCTCAACCGGTCACCTTCGGGCATCACTTGCTTGCTTGGAATGAAATGTTGCAACGCGATTATCAACGTTTATGCGAATGTCGTGCGCGCCTAAATCAATCGCCCCTAGGCAGCGCGGCGTTGGCTGGCACCGGGTTTAATATCAACCGCGAGATGACCGCCAAAGAATTAGGGTTTGATGGCGTGTGTCGCAATTCCTTGGACGCGGTTTCCGATCGTGATTTTGCGATTGAATTTAACGCCGACGCGGCGTTGTTGATGGTGCATTTATCTCGGATGGCGGAAGAAATGGTGCTGTGGTCGTCGGACGCGTACGGTTTCATTGATTTGGGCGATGCCTTCTGCACCGGCTCCAGCATCATGCCGCAAAAGAAAAACCCAGACGCCGCCGAGCTGGTGCGCGGGAAATGCGCGCGCGTGAGCGGTAACTTAACCGCGTTGCTGATGTTAATGAAGGCGCAACCGCTGGCATACAATCGCGATAATCAAGAAGACAAAGCGCCGCTATTTGATAGCGTTGATACGGTGTTGCTTTGTGTTGAAGTGTTTGCCGCGATGTTAGCGCAGATGACGGTTTGCCGAGATAGCATGCGGACGGCGGCGGCGCGCGGCCATTCCACCGCTACCGATCTGGCAGATTATTTGGTTGGCAAGCAAGTGGCGTTTCGCGATGCGCACGAAGCGGTCGGCAAGGCGGTGCGGTTTGCGATTGAAAAAAAATTGGAGCTGGCGCAAATTGAGTTGGCGGATCTTCGCGCTTTTCATTCGGCAATTGATTCGGATGTATATACTGTGTTGAGCGTGGAAGGCTCGGTCAACGCCCGCAACCACATTGGCGGCACCGCACCCGCACAAGTCGCGTGGGCGGCGAAGCAAGCGTTGAAGATTTTAGATGATAGAGCGCGACACAAAAAACACACCTAAAAATATTTATAAAAAACATACCTAAAAAATCGCACATAAAATCTCATGGGAAAATTTTTACTCTTTGGATTAATCATCTTATTCCTCACCGCCTGCGGTCAGAGCGGGCGGTTATATCTACCGGAAGACGACAGCGTAGAAAATGCCGCTGTGCATGGTAGTGACAATATTAGTAACCGCATGAGCATGAACATAAACATTTATAATAACCACATCACCCCATAAATCCGCCACGCCACCGTCATCCATGGATCACTTTCACTACTTAGACCGACATCTCCACGCCGAGCAATCACCCTTGCGGGAAATCGCGACGCGTTTCGGCACGCCGTGTTATGTTTATTCGCGTGCCACAGTAGAGCGACACTGGCGCGCTTTTGATGATGCGTTCAGCGATTATCCGCATCGCATTTGCTATGCGGTCAAAGCCAACAGCAATTTAGCGATACTCAATTTACTCGCGCAAATAGGCAGTGGATTTGACATCGTCTCCGGCGGTGAATTGCATCGCGTGTTAGCGGCTGGTGGCGACCCGTCGAAAATTGTTTTTTCCGGGGTATGCAAACAACCGTGGGAAATCCGCGCTGCGGTGGATGCCGGAATCAGCAGTTTCAATATTGAATCCGAAAACGAACTGCATTTAATTAGCGAAATCGCCGGCGAGCGCGGGCAAGTTGCCGCCATCTCAGTGCGGCTCAATCCCGATGTGGATGCCCAAACTCATCCGTATATTTCCACTGGTTTGCGCGATAATAAATTCGGATTGAATCCCACGCGCGCATTGGTGGTTTATAAGCAAGCACGCACCGACCCCAACATTCGCATCGCCGGAGTCGCTTGCCATATCGGTTCGCAATTGATCGACCTTGCGCCGTACCGAGACGCATTGCAACAGGCGTTGGCATTTGTTGAAAAACTGGAAGCCATCAACATTGAAATCAACCACATTGATTTCGGCGGCGGATTGGGTGTGCGCTATCATGATGAGACGCCGCCGACCCCGGCCGAATACGCTGCGGTGATTATCCAACAACTCAAAACCCATCCAAAACAATTATCGGTCACCATTGAACCGGGCCGCGCCATTGTCGGTAACGCTGGCATCCTGCTTACCTGCGTCAACGATTTAAAGCGCGGGGATGCTTGCAGTTTTTGCGTGGTGGACGCCGGCATGAACGATTTCCTACGTCCGGCGTTATATCAAGCCTGGCAAGAAATTATTGAAGTCGAGCAACGTTGCGACATTGAATCTGCCGAATACGATGTAGTCGGTCCGGTGTGCGAAAGCGGCGATTTCCTCGGCAAGGCACGCAACTTAAAAGTGCGCGCTGGTGATTTATTGGCAGTGCGCACCGCCGGTGCGTATAGCGCGGTAATGAGCTCCAACTACAACAGCCGCCCACGCCCAGCCGAAGTCATGGTAGACGGCGACAAAATGCACCTGGTCAGAAAAAGAGAAAGCATTGAAGAACTTTATCGCGATGAATTTATTTTGCCGGAGTAGGGTGGATGCCCATCACCGATTCGCCACGCCATGCGGTACATGTCCAGTAGGAACATGTCGTCGTGCGGATTCGCAGTGGCCGCGTTGGTCGTCAAAGAAAATGTCGGCGGCAAAGATGCGTAAGAATTCACCTTTGTCCATGCCGCCGAGGAAATAACTTTCGTCTATGCGAATGTTCCAGGCGCGCAGAGTTTTGATGACGCGTTCATGGGCGGGCGCGGCGCGGGCGGTGATGAGTGCGGTTCGGATGGGGGGATCTTTGGATGCGTAATTTTTTTGGATGATATGCAGAGCGGCAAGGATGTTTTTGAACGGACCGCCGGGCAAGGGATCGTCGGCCGAGGCTTTTTCCGTGGCGGAGAATGCTTGCAAGCCATGTTTCTGATAAACCTGTTCGGCTTCGTCAGAAAATAAAACGGCGTCGCCGTCAAAGGCGATTTTTAATTGTTTGGTGGAAGATGCTTCGGCGCGCGACGGTAAAATGGTGGCGGCAGCCGCACCGGATTTCAACGCTTGGCTTACATCCAGCGGGTCGGCGGATAAAAATAAATCGGCGCCGAACGGTTGGATATATTGATACGACGGTTGGCCTCCGGTGAATGCGGCGCGGCTGATGTTTAAGCCATAGTGTTGGATGGAATTAAAAATGCGCAGGCCAGTGTCGGCACTGTTGCGTGAAATTAATACGATCTCTACTTTTTGTTCGTTATCTGCATCGTTCAATTCCAGAAATTTTTTGACCATAGAAAACGCCACGCCGCTTGCCAGTGGCTCGGTTTCATGTTCTATTTGATATTTGGCGTAGGCGGCCAGCCCGTGTTCGGTATACACCGCGTGGCTTTCTTCCAAATCAAACAGCGCGCGCGATGAAATCGCGATGACCAGTGCATTGTCAAAAGTGGTTGGCATGAGCGGTGTCGGGTTAGCGAGCAGATTAGGCATCGCGCAAGGCGTCAATTACCGTTGCGGTATCCGGGCGTTGATGATGCCACCAAGCAAAAGATTCGGCTGCCTGTTCTACTAACATACCCAATCCATCGCTAACTTTGCCCGCGCCGTTGGCGGTCGCCCAATCCATAAATACGGTCGGGCGGCGAGCATACATCATGTCATACACCAACGTGCGCGCGCCCAAGCAGTGTGGTGCGATGCCCGGCAGCTCACCGTTCAAACTCGCCGAAGTGCCGTTGATTACCAGGTCAAAAGTTTGTTCGTCAATGCGCTTAAAGCCGCAGCCGTTGATGTTCAAGTGCGCGCTATTGTTGTCGTCAGTATCGGTGTCAGCGTCAGTGCCGAATTTTTCCGCAAGTGCGTACGCTTTGGATGCGGTGCGATTGGCGATGGTCAGGCGGGCCGGTTGGCATGCAACCAGCGCTCCCAGCACACCGCGCACCGCCCCACCAGCACCTAACACCAGCACGCGTTTACCGGTAATCTCGATTCCTAAATTGTTTTGAATGTCGCGCACCAGGCCAACCCCGTCGGTATTATCGCCGAACACTTGCCGCACATGACTTAGTCCATGACTTAGCCCATCTTGATCAAGCCGTCCGACATCAAAGCGCAATGTGTTGACCGCCTGCGCTCGCTGCGCCCGCGCACTCAAGTGGTTACTCGGCTGGGCGCATAGTTGCCACGCATCCCGCTTGAACGGAGCCGTTACATTTAGCCCAGCCCCGCCGTGCGCAGCGAAGTGGCTGACCGCTTGATTGAATCCGCCTGCGTCCACTTGAATGCGATCGTATTGTAGGCGGATGTCAAATTGCTGGGCGAACAATTGGTGAATCTGCGGCGATTGGCTGTGCGCCACCGGGCTGCCCATCACCGCAAAATGATTGGATTGCGTCGGAAAGTCAAACAAGTCGGTCATCAAATTCGTCAGGGCGGTTGTTGGTACATGTACATGTGTCATGTACATGTACATGACATCGTCAGCGATGGCTATTCTCGCGTTTGATTATAGTGCGGTTGAAAGACAAAGGCGGGGCTATCGGTGGTTAGGGTAATCTCGCCGAAGCCTTGGTTGCTAAGACCAAGCGAGCGCAGCGGTGCGATGCGCGTGGGTGCGGTTATCGGGTATTTGCACGCGCCCACCAATTGCACCGTGGCCGGCGCAAACACCGCCAAGCTGAATACACCGTGCGCATTAAATGTCCATTCCGCGGCCGAATAGGCGGTTAATTTTGATTCAAAATTCACTCGGGTTGGCGATTTGGCGGTTGTTAAAAAATGATGAACTTCGCCTAAGTTGAATAATTCGTGATCTTGGCGCGCGCCGAGAAAGCCCAGCAAAACCACTTCGCTAAAATGCTCCGGCAGGCGGCTCAATACAAATGCGAGGTCGGAATAATCTTTGTCGGTATCCAGATATTGATCCAATTCGCCGTCAAATGAATCTCCATCGCCCACCGAGAATCCAATACGCTTCTTAGCGGCGATGGGCGGGCGATGATGGGCGCCGCCGTCCACCCAGATGATCGGTTGTTCAATCTCAGTCGGGCAAAGCGGCACGTTTAGCGTCGGCCCCACCACGGTCACCCGTAGCTGTTTATTAAAACGGTGCAGATAGTCATCTAAAGACATAGCGTGCCAAGGTTCAAGGATGCGACATTGAGGTCAAGGATTATTAAGATGTCCATTATAATGGCGTGGAAGATTTCACCATAACGATCAATACAGCATGCGCGTTTCCAAAATTGTAGCGCCACTCCTCGTACTCGCGGGCGCGGTCATTATATTCGCTGGATTCAAACTCACGGCAAAAGTTTCCGAACCATTGCGCGTCCGCGAGCAGACCCCGGTGGTTTCCGTGCAAGTGGTCATGATAACCACTGCATCGCCTACGGTTAAAATTTTTGGTCAAGTGGAAGCCCCCGGTATCAGCGTGCTAACCGCTGGCGTTGAAGCCGATATCATCGCGGTTAATGTGTTGGAGGGTGATAGCGTGAGTCTCGGGCAAGAGATGATCGTCATGGACGCCGCCGATGCTGATTTGGAAGTTTTGCAACGGCAAGCTGAGTTGGCTGAAATTGAGGCGCTCATCGCCAGCGATAAAATTAAACTGCGTGCCGATAAAGATGCGCTTGTGGCGGAGGAATTGCTGCTTGCACTGGCGCACAAAGCGGTTGAGCGCGCCGACCGATTGGCGCGTTCTCAAGCCGGTTCATTCGCGTCGTTAGATCTTGCGCGCGGTGATGAGCAACGTCAATTACTCAGCGTCGCCGGGCGTCAGCAAGCCATTGATGATTTTGTCGCACGTCAACAACAATTGCGTGCGCGCGCCGATAAAGCCACGGCGATATTAAAACGTGCGATGCGCGATCGCCGGCGCACCCGCGTTACTGCGCCGTTTGCCGGACGCATCACCGAAGTGATGGTTGCCATCGGCGAACGCGCCAGCCGCACCACGCGCCTGATTGAATTGTATGACGAATCAAATTTGGAGCTGCGCGCGCAAGTGCCGAGCGTATATGTTGCCGGATTGCGCCGCGCTTTTGCGGCTGGTCAAGCGGTGGCGGCGGAAATTAACGCAATCTGGGATGACAGCGATAAACGCATGCCCTTAACCCTACACCGAATGTCGGCGCGCGTCGGCGAACAACAAGGCGGCGTGGATGCGTTCTTTCGGGCGCACGACGGACGATTGCCAGTGCCGGGCGATACCCTTGCGATTACCCTTCATTTGCCGCCGATGGAAAATGTAATCGTGCTATCTCCGGATGCGTTATACGGTAGCGATCGTGTGTATTTAGTGCGCGATAATCTCCTGCATGCGCAGCGCGTGCGGCGCCTTGGGCAGTTGCGCGATAGTGACGGACGGCAGCGATTGATTATCGCTGGGGATGAGTGGAAAGATGGCGATCAAATTCTAAACTCACGCCTGCCGCAAGCGGTGAGCGGATTGAAAGTCACGGTGATGCCCGAATGAAAGCGGGAAGCCGCGCCAACTTAATCGCCCTATTTTGCAATCACCCGGTCGCTGCTAATCTGCTGATGGCGATGATGCTGATGGCAGGTGCGTGGGGTTTGAAGCAACTCAACACGCAATTTTTCCCGAGTTTCAGTATAGATTTCGTTACCGTGCGAACGCTATGGAGCGGTGCCAGTGCCAGCGATGTTGAGGAGCTCATCACCACCGCGCTTGAACAAGAATTGCGCGAGGTAGATTTCGTCCAGAAAATGACCTCCACTTCGGCCGAGGGCGTTTCATCTATCAGCCTAGAATTTGAACAGGGCACCGACATGGGGTTGGCGGTTGATCAAGTCAACGAGCGCGTTGCCTTGCTGCGAGATTTGCCGGAGGACGCCGAGACGCCGGCGGTTGCCACGGTCGTCAATTACGAAATCATCACCAAATTGTTGGTCGCCGGGCGTGCTGATGTGGATGAATTACGCGCCCTGGTTCATGGCTTTGAGGCGGAATTGTTGGCGCGTGGCATCGCTAAGATTTTTATCCAAGGACTGCCGGAGGAGCAAATCGCCATTGAGGTGCCATCGCGCGAACTGCGTCGGTTGGGGCTGTCGCTGGATGACATCGGGCGGCGTGTTTTGCGGTGGTCGCAGGATGCGCCGGTCGGTATCATCGGGCGGCGGGATACTTCCCAGCAGTTGCGTTTCCGCGAGCGGCGTACCACCGAATTGGCGTTTGAATCGGTGCCGGTGATTGCCGAACGCCATGGTCGGCTATTGTCGTTAGGCGATATCGCACGCATCCAACGCAAGCATAAAGACGCGCAAGTTTCCATTCGTTACCGCGGCCAGCCGGCCGTGGAGTTGTCGTTGCACCGCATCGAGAATAGCGATAGTTTGGAAGCCGCCAATATCTTTCGCAGTTGGCTAGAAGAAGTTAGTCCCACTTTGCCGGCCGGCATCGTGCTGATGCCTTTCAATGAAAGATGGGAATTATTGAACGAGCGCATTAATTTATTGGTGAAAAACGGATTGAGCGGATTGGTGTTGGTGGTGCTGATTTTGTTTTTGTTTATGAGCGGGCGGGTGGCGTGGTGGACGGCGGTGGGCATTCCGGTTTCTTTTATGGCGGCACTGGCGGTGTTTTATTTGGTCGGCGGCTCCATCAACATGATCAGTTTATTCGGCTTGATTATGGCGTTAGGCATCATCGTGGATGACGCTATCGTGGTCGGCGAAGAAGCCATGACGCGCTATGAAAACGGTGCACGGCCACAGATGGCGGCGGAAAAAGCCGCCCGACAAATGCTCGCGCCCGTGTTTTCTTCCTCGCTCACCACCATCGCCGCTTTCATGCCGCTGCTGTTAGTCGGCGGAATCATCGGCTCCATCATGCAAGCCATCCCCATGGTGGTCATCTGCGTCATCATCGCTTCGCTGATTGAATGCTTCCTGATTTTGCCCGGGCATCTCAACCATTCATTCCGCCGCATGCGAATCGCTAGCCCAACGCATGCGCCCGGCAAAGTGCGGCTATTTCTGAATCGCACCTTTGAAACCTTCCGCGATCGCCGCTTTCGCCCGCTGGTCACCATGGCGGTTTCCAATCGTTGGACGGCGGTGGCGTGCACGATTGCGCTATTGATTATCACCATCGGCTGGGTGAGCAGCGGGCGCATGAATTTTCAATTTTTCCCATCAGCCGAAGCCGATCGCATTTACGCCAATGTTGGTTTTGTGTCGGGCACGTCGGCGAAAACGGTGCGTGATTATCTGCAAGAAGTTGAGCAAGCATTAGAGGAAGTGGAGAGCGAATTTGACGCGAATTTTGTGAAATTAGTGATTAGCCGCCACGGCATGATGGAAGGAGAAGGCAATGCCAGGCGCAGCGGTGATCACATCGGCGGCGTGCGTGCCGAGTTGATTGACCCCGACCAACGGCGTATTCGCAACCGCGACATCATTGCCGCGTGGCGCGCCAAACTGCCGGCGCGCCCGGCTATTGAAAGCATCTCCATCATTGAACCGCGCGCCGGTCCGCCCGGCGAAGACATCAATATTAAAATCTCTGGCGCGAACATCGCACAAGTAAAACGCGCCGCGCAAAAATTGACCGACGCGCTTTCGCGCATCCCCGGGGTGAGTGGCATTGGCGATGACGCTCCCTTTGGGCGCGCCCAGATGGTGCTGCAATTGACCCCGGCGGCGGCCGCGCTTGGGCTCGGCGTGGATGATGTCTCGCGCCAACTACGCGCCGCGTTTGATGGTTACCAAGTGCAAGAATTGTCGGACGGTTATGACGACATTGAAGTTCGGGTGATGCTACCGGCAGAAGAGCGCGCCACCATTGCCGGATTACACGCATTGCCCATTGTCTTGCCAAACGGCAAAACCGCGCCCATTGATAACCTCGCCACTGTCCGCCACGAACAAGGTTTTGACGCAATTCGCCATGCCAACGGCAAGCTCGCGGTGACCATAACCGCCGGCGTAGACCCGGCAGTCAACAACACCAACCGAATTCGCGCCGATTTGGAAGCCGAACTCCTGCCGCAACTGGCAAACCAATTCGGCGTCGGATTTTCCTTCGGCGGTCGCCAAGCCGATCAATCGGAAACCCTCGACGACATGGTGTTTGGCATGGTGCTGGCGTTGGCGTTGATTTATCTGGTGCTGTCGTGGGTATTCGCTTCTTACGGCTGGCCGCTCATCGTGATGTTTATTATTCCATTCGGCGTGGTCGGCGCGATTTGGGGGCATGTCGCCATGGGGCAAGATATCACCGTGCTATCGCTGTTCGGGTTCTTCGCGTTATCCGGCATCGTGGTCAACGATTCCATCATCTTGGTGGTGTGTTACAAACAACTGCGAATAAAAGGAATCGCCGCGCGCGACGCCGTCATTGAAGCCGCCTGCCGCCGCCTACGCGCAGTGCTGCTAACCTCACTTTCCACCATCGGCGGATTGCTACCGCTACTCTTTGAAACCTCCCTACAAGCTCAATTCCTCATCCCAATGGCAACCACCCTCGCCTTCGGCCTAGCATTTGGCACGCTATTAGTGTTGCTGGTGATTCCTTCGTTGTTGTTGATTTATGAAGATGCGTGGGTGGGTTTTAATCGGATGATTAAAGGATGGCGTTAGGGAAGTGGGACGATAACGTGAGCGGGCGAGAGCGCATATGAACATTGCAATGATGTGGTTCTAGGGCGCGTATTAGTATGATATAGACCAGTTCAACCAATTATTTTAGAAAGCGACCATAGCGTCTGCAAAATTCAAACCAGGAAACTTGTAAAATGAAAATAGCTTTTACAAAACTTGTTGTTTTAGTGATTTTTACGGTGTTTTTCGCAAATGCATATGGGAGTAATAATCAAGAGTTGGATGCATAAATTATAGAATTAAAGATGCAGCTAAAAAGTCATGATCAGCGCATAAAACGTTTGGAGTCTCTTGTAGTAGACGTCCCTATTCACAAGAAAAAAGTAGTGTTCGGAGACAAATTTGCGTGGCATGAATCTGCCAACTGGGACAGAGTAGAAAGGGGAATGATCAATGCCCAAGTCGAAGCTATTTTGGGCAACCCGACGAACACTAAAACTAATATTATTGATTACGTTACCTTATATTATCAAGGGGAACGGAGCAACTCTGGTTTCATTAGTGGCAATGTTGAGTTAAATGACGATGACATGGTTCTTCGAGTAAACCGTCCGATTTTTTAGGATGCTAATCTAACAGATAGATGAAGTGGTAGCATATTCCTTCGTTCAGCGTAAACTCACATGCTTAATAGTGGATAAAATTTATGTGACAATGCATTCTTGATGTAGTAAAAATCGCTAGTCAGATTAGTGTTTGTATTGGCGTTTTCATCGCTTATCTAACACTATTGAGAACTCCTATTCAAGAATCAGAACCAGTTTCGAAATTTGCAAAAGAAGAGATAGAAAATATAGTAACAGTAAAAATTTTTGATGCAAAAAACAAACTACTTGGTTGAAAATCACAAACAACGGTTTAGAATGTCATCTTGACGATAGAAGGTCGGGGAAAACAAATTCTCACCAATGGACGTTAACGAAAGAACAGTTAACATCTATACTTTCGGAGAATAGTTACAAAGTGTACTCGGATCTCAAAATTAATTTAGGTGTGTTTTCTCTAGGATCTCGGAAAAATTGGCTGTGTTCTAAGAAACTATTTCCGACACCTGATTTATTGGAAGTGAAATTAAGAGATATTTTGGAAAAATCCACTTCTAAAAAATGACCGCGGCAAGCATCAATATTTTCAATTAAGAGGCGGTATCGGTCACGTTTTTATCGTGCGAAACTTATTTATTGGTTTAGAAATAATTAGTAGAAAAAATATTTAGTTAAATATTTAGTGGCAAATTATTCAGAAAAATCTTGAACGAAATCATCCGTCATTTTTTCCAACGCCTCCGAATCTAAATTCGCGTTTAAGTTTCCACGCATAGAAAGTAACCGATCTTGATTACACAGTAACTCGTCCACTCGCGCTTCATCTGCAATTCCATCCGCTGCTTGGTGTGCGCCGTTTGGGTTGTTGCATACCAACATCATGTCGCAGCCGGCGTTGCGGGCGGCTTTGCATCGTGTCGCTATGTCTTGGGTTGCCTTAGTGCCGCCGGCGGCACCTTGCATGCTTAGGTCGTCGCTAAAAATTACGCCGTTGAAGTTTAGTTTTTTACGCAGTATTCCTTTCAACCAGAACGATGCGTAAGTCGGTGGTTGTTCGTGGACGTTTTCGAATAGGACATGCGCGGTCATGATGCCGCCGAGTTGATTGGCTAAGTGTGCGAAGGGTATTAGATCTCGGTTTTCAATTTCGGCGAAGGTGCGCGAATCTATTGGTAGTTGCGCGTGCGAATCGGTAGCGACGCCGCCGTGTCCGGGGAAATGTTTGCCGGTGGCGGCCATGCCGGCGCGATTCATGCCGGCAACATACGCGTTTGCTAGTTCGCAGATTACCGCCGGGTTGCGATGAAACGCGCGGTCGCCGATGACCATGCTGCGCGGATGGCGGCAATCTAACAGCGGGGCGAAACTGAAATCTACGCCGGTTTGTAGTATTTCGGTTGCCATCAATTGCGCGGCGGCTTCGGCAAAGGCGATGCCGCGTGCGCGGTCGCGGTCGTAGATATCGCCGATGTCTGCGAGTGCGGGTAGTTTGTGAAATCCTGAGGTAAAGCGTTGCACGCGCCCGCCTTCTTGATCAACCGCCACTAACAAAGCGGGCGAGCGGAGTGCTTTAATTTCATCAATAAGCGCGCGCACTTGTGTTTTGTTGCGGTAGTTGCGCGCGAATAAAATCACTGCACCGACTGCTGGGTGGCGTAAAAAATCTATCTCGGCAGCGGTTGGTGTCTCGCCTACGAGGTCAACCATCAACGGACCGATGGGAATTTCGAGAGCCTTTTTCATGGCGATGTTCATGCGCGAATATCCACTGGCGTTCCTACCGCCACGCGATTAAATAAATTTACTACATCGCAATTGCGCATGCGGATGCAACCGTGCGAGCCTGGTTTTCCCATTACCACATCGTCGGGCGCGCCGTGAAGGTAGATGTATCTGCGCATGCTATCTACTCTGGTTAAGCGGTTGAATCCCGGTTGGCAGCCGCTGAGCCACATGATTCGGGTTAATATCCAATCGCGTTGTGGCGCGGCGGTGCGCAAGGCGGGGTTAAAAATTTCACCAGTTCGCCGCCGCCCGACAAATACGCTGTTGCGCGGCGCGCCGTCGCCGATTTTGGCGCGAATGATATGCATACCGCGCGGCGTGCATTCGCTGTTGATAATCTCGCCAGCACCGTTTGCTGCGCTTGAGATGTCGTAGCGAATTAGTGCATCGCTACGCTCCCCATCGCCACCGCCATCGCTGCCATTGGCAAATAATATTAAGGTCTGCGTGGTTAGGTTAATGCGAATGTGTTGCTTCATAAAATTGATTGCGCGCTTTATTTTTATGTCACGACCACTTCATGCGCAACCAAATAATCCAGCAGCTCGTTGCTCGCTTGCTGAATTAAATCTAACACGCTATCAAATCCATGTTCGCCGTAGTAAGGGTCGGGCACTTCTTCGCGGTCAATGGTCGGGCTAAGTGCCAGAAATAAATGCACTTTGTGTTGGTATTTTGCGCCGGCGAGACGTTGTAGATTGGTGTAGTTATCAAAGTCCATGGCGATGAGGTAATCAAAAATTTTCATATCAGCGGCGCACACTTGTCGCGCGCGTAAATTGTCTAAGTGGATGCCACGGCTGGCTGCGGCATCGCATGCGCGATGGTCGGGCGGCGTGCCGATGTGCCAATCGCTGGTGCCGGCTGAATCAATTTCAAAGCGTTGACTAAGTCCGCGAGAATCAACCGCGTTACGAAACACGCCTTCGGCGGTCGGCGAGCGGCAGATGTTACCAAGGCAGACAAACAATACGCGGCAGATTGGCATGGCAGGCGCGGGTGTGTTTAAATTCATGTTCATGTTCAAGCGCGCGACAAGTTAATCAACGATTGCTCAGCACGCAACCTGCGCATGATATCGGCCAGATGTTTGCGCCCGGTTACCTCAATCATAAAAGACATTATCGATGTGTTGTGATGCCGCGGGTCAACTTGAAGGTTGTTAATGTTGGAATCATGCTCGGCGAAGATGTTGCTGACCGAAGCCAACACGCCGGGCTGGTTGCGCGTTTCCATTTTGACCATTACCTGAAATTTTCCGCTGGTGGATTCCGACCATGCGAGGTGAAAATGATTATCCGGATGGCGCATGATTTCGCGGCAGTTGGCGCAGTTGATGCGGTGCACCACTAAACCTCTGCCTGTGGTCATGGCGCCGATAATTTTGTCGCCGGGAATCGGATGGCAACAACTCGCGTGGGTAACCAATAGTCGCTCGGTTCCTTCAATGGTCATGATTGCCGGTTGGTCGTCGCCGGGTGTGGTGTTGCGCGCGTTCATATTTTCGGCGATTAATTGCTTGGCTACCAGCGTAGGCAATCGGCGACCGAATCCGATGTCGCGTAGCAATTGCACCCAATCATCTATGCGCAGATATTGCAACAGCGCGACTTTGTGCGTGCTGGGAATGCGCAGTCGCCGGTATCCTTGTTTTGCCAACGCTTGCTTTAGCAGTTTGCGCCCGAGGGCATGCGATTCTTTATCTTTTTGCTGATTGAGAAAATTTCTGATGGAAATACGCGCCTTGGAAGTCACCGCATAATCCAGCCACGCCGGCAGCGGACGCGCACTCCGCGCGGTTACGATTTCAATATGGTCGCCGTTGGTGAGCGGGTGATGCAGCGGTACCATCTGCCGATTGATGCGCACGCCGATGCTGCGATTGCCGACATCGGTATGCACCGCGTAGGAAAAATCTAATGCGGTGGCACCGCGCGGTAGCCGCTTGATGTCGCCTTTGGGCGTGAAAACATACACCTCATCGGGAAATAAATCGGCTTTAAGGTGTTCCAAAAATTCTCCGGAATCAAGAGATTTCTGCTGCGACTCGAGGAAACTGCTGAGCCACTTTTGCGCTAACTGCTGGGGGGCGTGTTCGCCGGTAGTTTCAGTTTTGTAAAGCCAGTGAGAGGCGATTCCTTTTTCCGCCACTCGGTGCATCGCTTGACTGCGAATCTGCACTTCCACGGACTGCCCGAACGGACCGATGACCATGGTGTGTAGCGATTGATAGCCGTTGACTTTGGGAATGGCGATGTAGTCCTTAAAACTTTCCGATCTGGGTTTGTATAACTGATGAATGACTCCGAGGGCGTGATAGCACTGCGGGCGGGTTTCGGTAATTACGCGGATGGCGTTGATGTCGTGGACATCGCGTAGCAGTAATTTTTTCTGCTGCATCTTGCGATAGATGCTGTAAATATCTTTTTCCCGACCGGACACTTGCGCGTTGAGGGAAACTCTGCTCAGTTCTTGGCGGATTTTGTCGCAGGCTTCTTTCACCACGGATTTGTGCCCACGCTTGCGCGCGCCTAATTTTTTCGCAATGACTTTGTAGCGATTCGGGTAAAGATTTCGCAGGCTCAAATCTTCTAACTTTAGCGCAAGGTCGCGCATGCCGAGGCGGTTGGCGATAGGTGCGTAAATTTCTAAGGTCTGGCGGGCGATGCGGCGTTTTTTTGCTTCTTGGAGGAATTCCAAGGTGTTCATGTTGTGCAGGCGGTCGCACAATTTGATGATGATGACGCGAATATCTTTGGCGGTTGCCATGAACATTTTTCGGAACGAGGCGGCTTCGGCGTGCTCCTTGGATTCCTGTTCCAGTTGACTAACCTTACTCACGCCGTCCACCAATTCGGCGACATCGTCGCCAAATCTTGCTGCCAATTGCGCCATGCTGATGTCGGTATCTTCAATCACATCATGCAGCACCGCGGCGATGATGGTGCGGCTGTCCATGCGCATCTCAGCGAGGATGCGCGCCACCGCCAGCGGGTGATAAATGTAGGCTTCGCCGCTTTCGCGAATCTGTCCGGCGTGGGCTTGCGATGCGAACAAACAAGCGTTGTGAATATTGGCGACGGCATCCGCACCGAGATAGCTGCCGAGAAGGTTAAGCAGTTCGCCGGTGCGCGTGCGCCGGCCGGCGGCTTTTGCTTTATGGGTTGGCTGGTGAGTTGATTTAGGCGGTGATGCGGGGTTTGGAGCGGGTGCCGATGCGACATCCGGCACGGCATCAGGTGTGATAGGCGACGCGATATTCGCTACGACATTGGACGCATCATCCGGCGCATGGGCCGGCACATCATCCAGCACATGGACCGGTACATTATCCGACCCGGCGTCTGGCGCGTTATCCGACGTTATGGTGGATGTCGGTGAGTTAGTCGCGGTGTGTTTCCACCGGCGGCTCAGCGATAATCGGCTCGCCACTGTTTTCCTCTTGGGTAGAGTCGCCATCAGGTTCAATCACCGGTTCGGCATCAGATTCAACATCAGGTTCAATCGCCGGTTCGGCATCAGATTCAATATCAGATTCGAGCGCAGATTTAATCGCGGCTTCAATTGCGTCATCGTTCGCGTCACCATTTCCATCCTTATTCTCGTCAAAGTTCTCATCGGATTGCGGGTCGGTGAAAGTGAGTGCTTCTTCCTCTTTCTCTTCCAGAATGGATGGTCCAATAAACCCCTCGGCAATTTCACGCAGGGCAAGCACGGTCGGCTTGTCATTTTCCCGCTCCACCATTGGCTCGGCACCGAGGATGAGTTGTCGCGCTCGTTTGGCGGCCACTAATACTAACTGAAAGCGGTTGTCAACATGCTCAAGGCAGTCGGTTACGGTTACACGCGCCATGGGAGGTTTCTCGAAAAAAGTGAATGGGTGGGGAGTATATCCTTAATTGCCGTGCGGTGTCCGTTGTTTGTATGCGTCCACCCCGTATTGCACTGCGGTTGGTCTTGGAGGATGGATGGTAGCGGAGTTCTTTATGTGGTCGGACGCTGTTGTATAGGACTAGCCAGTCGGCAAGTTTTCGGTTGA